>Ga0209518_1001149_pt1 | contig 30065 bp, 36 predicted proteins | sample RifGroB1_FD_183993 | JGI IMG/M metagenome (GOLD analysis project Ga0209518, IMG submission 183993) | Groundwater microbial communities from Rifle, Colorado, USA - Groundwater B1 (SPAdes) (version 2) | ecosystem: Environmental > Aquatic > Deep subsurface > Groundwater | place: Rifle, Colorado...
GTATGACAGTTAGACAGATAAGAGATTACACCGAGGATGATTTGAAAAAAGAATTATCTAAGAATCACGTGGTCTTATTGCCAGTTAATGCGCGTTTATTGGGCAACCCAACCTATCAAGAGTCTGGCCCGTTCTATCATATGATTGTTGTACGGGGCTATGATACTTCCGGATTTATAATAAACGATCCGGGTACTACTCAAGGTAATGGAATGTTTTATTCATTCGAGACACTCAAAAAGGCATCTGCAGATTGGAATAATTCCGCAAAAATTATGGACTCAACTATAAAAATTGCCCTGATACTCTCAAGATGATTTTACAACAAATTGCTAATTTTTTGTTTGTCTAAATAATAAAAAGAGCTCCTAGGCGGAGCTGTTATTGTGAAAATTGTCCAGTCCCAAATAACCAATCTAGATCGCCTTGGCCGAGAGTGCCTGGTCTGGTTGCCATGCCGGCTTCACGAAGGACTTTTTCTCCAAAATCTGTCATGCGCCATTGTTCTAGATTATATGATCTAAGATGTATCCTAATGCATCCAGAATCTTTTAATTCCTGAAACACCGTTATTTCAACCGACTTATCCCAGGGCACAGTAGCCGTATTGTTTAATGGCCAAAAATTAATTGGTAAATTTCTTAAAAAAACGGAACCTTCTTCTCCCATCATCTGTTGTAGAACCAATAAGGCTTGCTGGCTGAGCTTCATTTGGACGCTCTCTTTTAAAAAACTTATGTAAAATTAATATAGTAATAGAGATATGTCAACTGAATAAGATATGTTGTTGTATTAAAAAGGCCGACATAGTCGGCTTAATTTTATGAAAAATTATTCTACTGGTAAAATCTCGTGTAATTTACCATCTTCGACTCCTAATCTTTTGAGGCCAGAAATAAGCGGTTTGCCGCGTTGAGTCGTTTCTCTAAGAAGGGCTGTTGAGATTTCATCGTCGCCTTGTATTCTTAGTGAGTCTTTCTCTAGAACCACAAAATCATCATCTTTTAATCTAGAACGTGGACCGCTTTCTTGTACTTTTAAGACTAATGGTGATTCTTCTACGACTTCAGCAATATATACCCGAAATGACCAAGTCATCCATATCACGAGTAGATCTCCAACTTTTTTTGAAGCCCTAGTCTGAGGTGTCTCACTTAGCATCATCTTACCTCAAAGAACAAACTGACAACAAGATATTATGCTTTTAAGTAGGGTTCCAGTGTCTTCGAAAATTGAATGAGATTTTAGATAATAATAAGTGCCATTCTCGAAATATATGCTAAGATATTAGTAGATCTTTTAGAAATCTGTGAGGCAACAATGAACATAGGCCCCCTCGTTCTCGTAGTCATCTATTGGATAATCTGCATATTGGCAGGCTTCATGATAGCTCAGTTAGCCTCTTTGGCTACTACTATATATCTTCATCGTGGTACGACTCATCGGGCAATAACTTTCCATCCTTTCTTGGAATTCTTATTTCAATTAGATTTATGGCTAACTACCGGTATAAATAGAAAAGAGTGGGAGGCGGTCCACTTATGTCACCATGCCCATGCTGACGTGGAAGGTGATCCGCACAGCCCTCTTATTCTTGGTTTCTGGAAAGTCCAGTTATTCAATGCTTTTTTCTATTGGCGTGCAACACGAGACCCAAAAGTCTTATGGTATGCACGGCATCGTCGGCCAGTTGGTTTTGAAAAGATTATCTCCAGAATTAAGGGTTCTGGGCTCATCGGGCTATCTATTGGTGTAGTTTTGCTCTGTTTAGCCCTTGGAATAAAAACAGGCCTGATTATCGCTTTCTTTCACACCTTGTTCTATGTATTTTTCTTGAATAATCTAGTCAATGGCTGGTGCCATTACCGAGGCTATAAGAATTATCCAAAAGTTGTTGCTTTTAACAATAGATTTATCGCTTGGATTACAATGGGGGAGGGCTTGCACAACAATCATCACCATTCTCCCACTAATCCCAAACTTTCTCACCGTCCGGATGAATTTGATCCGGGCTGGGCAATTTTAAAAAAACTTATTTCTCTCGGCCTTGCTCGTATAGAGAGGCCAGATAAAGTTTAAGCCGACTAATCGTCGGTTTTTTTTGTTATAACTTGTATTAAATAATAAGAGTGGTTGGATTAAGTCTAGAATGAATCATCTTTTCTCTTGGTATTAAAAAGGCCGACGCTAGTCGGCGGTATACTAATTAGTAATATAAATTAACTCCGAGTATTGTTAGACTTTTCTCTCCAACTAAGAATTATAAATAACAATCCAATGCAGATAAACAATAGGCCACTAGATGCGTGTCCAGACAATGTTAATATAGCACCCGCGACAAAAAACAACCATCCAATGATAGCCATCGCTCTTCTCCTAGAAAGAACATAAAATTAGAATACTATCTTTTTGGTGTATTTGTCAACTTTTATTATTAAAAATAAAAGTCCCGAGGGTGGGGTGGAACCCCTCCCTCGGGACACTGGTAGTCATCACGTGGATGACTGCCGAACGAAGCTGACGCGGTTAGTATAGAACGGACCGACGAGCTGGCCGTCCTTACGGCCGTAAATCTGCTCGCCTCCCCCACAACAGCCGTGGGTGAATTCCGTCACTCGGAATTCACCGGTGCCGATACGGCTCACGATGGAGCCAATTTCGATTCTGCTGTCGACTCTTGATCGCTGTGGCATGTGCGTCACTCCTCTTCTTGGAGGTAGGTCAGGTATTCCCTGGCTACCTCGATAATCCGTGAAACGTCTCCGACCTTGTTGGCGTAGCCGAATGAGATTCGGATGCTTCCATTGGGCGCTGCGTCGTATTGCGGCTGGTTGGGGTCGACCACGAAGCCGTAGATGCGTTCGTTGGCTCCGGGGTTGCAGAAGTCGCCCGCCCGAACGTGTACTCCACGCTCGGAAGCGAACTCTTCAAACTTTCGCACCCTGACGTACTCGTCGCCCTTTCGGACGGCGCAGGCCACGGTGTCCGCACCGCGCGGACTGTGGATGATGAACGAAGCGTTGCCGATCTTCAATTCTTGAAGACCGTCATAGACCTGCCTCGATAGTGTCATGACATATCGCTGCCGGTTGCCGAGGCCTTCAAGGAACGTCAGACCATTGATGATCGCTGGGATCATCTGGAAACTGATCGTACCATCTTCGAACTTGCTGGCACCGAGATCGTGAGTGAAGTAGTCCGAGACGACGGATACCATGCCAATGGAACCGCCAGCGAACCACTTCTTATCGAGCACCGTGTAGGCGCTCTTCTTGATGATCAGACAGCCCAACCCGGTGGGGAATCCGAACATCTTGTAGAACGATACCGGAACGAAATCCGGTTTCACCTGACCCAAGTCGAGGCGGCAGTTTGCGTTATACGCGGCGGCGTCCAACAGGACGTACCAGCCACGTTTTTGTGCCATCTCGACGAACTCGAGCGGATGAAGTGTTCCCGAATAGTTGCTCTTCGCCGGGTAGGCGAAGAGCTTGTTGCCTTCCTCCGTGCGAGGGAAGTCGAGCATACGCACCAACGCACCTTCGTCGATTGTGAGATCGGCGTTGATGGGTGCGTAGCGCACCACTCCTCCGTCACGACGTGCAGTTTCCCGCAAGCCGTTGACCGAGTTATGGTTGTCCGCGGTGAGCAGAAGCTCACCGCCCCGAAACACGAAGTGTTCGAGGATGCGGATTGCGCCCGTTGCATTGGGCGTGAAGACCACGTCGTACTCGTTCGCCGAAGCGTTGAAGTACGACAGGATCTTTTCGCGAGTTGCCGCCACCATGTCAGAGGCGGTCTGCGAAGCCCGATGCGACGAATGTGGATTGCCCAGCAAGTGCGACGTTAGAAACGTCGCGTACTTGTTGATTAGCGATACTGGAGGGAGCGCTGCTCCCGTCCAGTCCGCGTATACTTCGCCTTCCCTCAACTGAGGGAACTCCGATGCCCTGTCGATTTTCATGCTCAGTTCCCTCCAGAAGGAAGAAAACGCGTTAATCTTATTGTGAAGGTCCTCGCCTAATCACTATACCTATAATTATAGCATATAAGCACATAAACGTCAACTAATCCAAGCTCCGCCTCGCTTTCACTAAAAATACTGCCTAAATTGTAGTATTTTTTGATGTCCTATCTGTGGCATATATAAAAAAGACGACCGTCTGGGGTCGTCAATTTTCGGATAATACTCGCTACTTTTACGAAGTTTTCAGAATGCCAGTGAAATGATGGTGTCTAAAAACTAGATCGTTTCTTTTAGCCAGTTCTTGCCACCAAGGTAAGAGATCGATATCCATAAGAAGCGTGCAAGATGGGATAGCGTCAATGATCCGTTTCTCCCACTCGGGAATATTGCTGAGACCTAATCCTCCGCCGACAACTAACCCTTTGCCGCCCTCAAAAATATTGAAAGAGTACGAATCATTGTCTGTTCTCCAGACATAACCAAAGAGCTGGGGCATCGGATGCAATTTTCTTCCTGGATCAGCATCGATCATGAACTTAAAAGAAATAATGCCCGTTTCTTTTACGGCATCGGCTGTGATAACCAAGATATCTCTGGTTTCTGGCGACGTGTCATTCATAGAAACCTCCTGAGACAAAAATGAACCTAACATAAAATACCACTTACGCGGTATTTGTCAAATAGACGTTTATTTCCGTAAGACGTATTAAGAATCGTGAAATGAGGGGAGCTGTCGGGAAATTTGCCGGTATATGATATAATATGATTATGAAAAAACAAAAAATTATACTCTTTGCCGTCTTGGTATTTCTGGTACCGGCGGTGGTCTTTGGTGCGACATTTAAAGGCGGAAATAATCCAGGCGTCGGATCATCAGAAACAATAAATGATGATCTGTATATCGGTGGTAATAGTGTATCGGTTACCGGCGTAACAATGGGAGACCTTTTTGTAGCCGGACAATCCGTACTTGTAAGTGGTCAAATTCGCCAGGATCTCTTTGCCGGTGGGAATAACGTTACTATAATTGGCAACGTTGGCGATGATGTCAAAATTGGCGGTAATACCGTTCTCATTCAAGGCGGAGTTGGTGGTGATGCTATGGTGGGTGGCAATCAAATCATGATTTCAGGCGGACAAATAGGGGGCGATCTATTGGTTGGGGGTAGTGTAGTTTATGTAGAGGCGCCTGTGCAGGGAAAGGTTCGTATAGCGGGTGCAACAGTATATATTAACTCTACTGTGGTGGGAGATGTTAATGTAGATGCAAATCAATTGGAATTAGGACCAAAAGCTGTTATTAATGGCAATCTTACTTATCATTCACCCAAAGAATTGATCAAAGATAGCGGAGCTAAAATTATGGGCACCGTTTCTTATGAGCCAAAAATACCACGTGCCACTGAGCGTTCTTTTAAGGCATTCATCTCGTTCTGGTTAGTGATGAAAGCCTTAATGATAGCTGTTCTGGCGTTTCTGTTAGGTCTTGTGTTTAAACGTTTCAGTGTTAAGGCGGTTGAAAGTGCTTTCAAGTCTCCCTGGCACGTGCTAGGAAAAGGACTCCTTACCGTAATCGTTCTGCCTATAGTATCCATCCTACTTCTAATTACAGTTGTCGGGATTCCACTTGGAATATTGGGCTTTGTAAGTATTTTTGCCCTAAGTATCTTCAGTTGTGCTTTGGCTCCGATTTTCATGGGCACACTTCTATATAAATGGATAAATAAAAAAGAAGAATTTAGTATAAATTGGAAAACGATATTGCTTGGTGTGGTGGTATATTTTGTTCTTGGGCTGATCCCATTCGTGGGATATGTTATTGTCTTGTTGTTCTACCTGGCTGCTATTGGAGCGATCGTGGGCTTGAAACTGCAGATGATTAAAGAATGGAGATAGGGGATAAAATATAAGATCTTAAATCAAAACTGGCCTTGAGGCCAGTTTTGATTTAGGGGCATTGCTAGATATATATAAAAAAAGAAAAGGCCCCGTTTTCTTAAAAAAGTGTTTTTGCAATAAGACCTATAATTAAAATACCTGTAGCATTCAGGACAAATGATACGGGTATAAATAAAGAGGTTTTCATTTTTGAAAGACCCATCATAGCAAGTCCCAGCTCGTCGGGAAGTGGTGACGCCACGACCAACGCTCCCAGAAGGGGAACCAGCCATCTGAAGATTCTTAGCTTAAAGATAGCTATTAAGCGACCCGAGCTCGTTTTCTGAATAAGATACCCAAAATCTTCAGCGAGCCTGTTTCTTATGAAAAGAAAAATAATCAAATCACCCATTAGAGCTCCTAGTCCACCCAACAATGCAACCCAAAATATTGATCCAGATTGGGCAATTTCCCCTAATACGACGGTAGCAAGTGCAGTAGTAAAAACAGATGTAAAAAACATCCCCGCCACAAAACTTTCTACGAATTCTAGGCCTCGGGTTGAATCAAGTGCCACTCTTAATATGCCCGTCCTTACCAATATTAGGGCAATCACGATACTGGCTACCACGAAAAGTAAGTCTTTGATTAATCTGCCATCTTTGGTTCTCATAATTTATACAAACTGTTTTAGTACCAAGAAACAAAAAGATCCATAGAATAGTAATCCGCAGAATAAGGCCAGATTAGTCAGTATACTTGGCCTCAATTGTCTAGGAAGCTTGAAGTTATTAAGGTAAATCAATATAGGGATATAGATAACCATAACAAAACCACCCATAACAGCACTGATAGTAAGTAACACGAGTGGTTGCCTGAAAGAAAGAAGTAACATATTGATTACGATTATTATAATAATCAAGCCATAATATAAATGACTTAAGGATATGCCTCTGATTCTCGTAAGATATTTAGTAAACGGTCCGATTTGTGAATTTACATAAACGACATCGGCCACAATTCTGGTAAATGCGTCTATGATCGTCCACATGACGGAGAAAAGCATCAAAAAAGCCATTACCAAGAAGAGGTTGAATCCGAATTTGCCCCAAACTTCTCCAAAAATATGAGCCTGCACAACGGCAACGTCTAGGCCCTCTGGCACAAGACCCATCGGGGTAAGTATTAAATAGGCATTTAGACTGAGTAATAAAATAGTTACCACGCTAATAAACCAAAAAATTAAGCCCTGATCAATTCTCACAAATCGCATCCACTTTGCCCATTTTTTATTATTCTGTTCGTTGTCTGAAAAACGGTACCCTTTATATGAAACTGCCTCAATCTTACCGGTGATCGGATTGATAATTCTTCCAACGTATTTACCCATGCCAATTTGTTTGTCTCTGTACCAAAGTGAGACGCATAGATTCAAAAGTCCTCCAGCTCCAGCAAATACAACTGCCCCCAGTAAAACATTTATATCTACTTCTTTGGGAATATTCTTTAAACTTCCAAGCGCCTCCCATAATTCATTAATGCCCTTGGTCTTGATAACGAGAGTCGTCGATATAACTAATAAGATAAAAAAGATTGGTATGATAATTTTTAAAGTTCTTTCTAGGAGGCGATAAGCTATCTTTCCGATAAAAGTAAGGACTAAAACTAGAATTAAGCTTGCGAAGGCCCATTGAATATAACTACCAAACCCTATTAATTCTTTAAGCGTTGTACCAATAGCAGTAGCCCATCCTGGCCAAACGTAAAGAAGCACCGATGATAAAATCCAAAAAGGAGCGAGCCATTTAAAAAGCCTGGAGGATGAAGTAAAAAAACTCTCTCCGGTTGCTAGGGCATGCCTGGCAACTTCCTGATTGATAAAATATTGAATCGTGATACCAAGTATTGCGAACCAAATAAGACCTAGGCCATATTTGGTGACTAGATGGGGCCACATTATTAATTCTCCCGTTCCCACGGCTAAGGCAGACACAACAATGCCGACACCCAGAACCTTAGTCCAATGAGGTGGATTGGGTAACTCCCTTTCTTCGCTATCTCCATAATGATCAATCATTGAATTTATTATAACAAAAAGATTTAAAATATCACTTTATGAATGCCATAAGACAGCCTAAAATCAAAGATAATCTTGTCGTATAAATTAGTTGCACAACACTCTCAAAATAGATATAATGAGAAGGGTCGAATATTAACCCCTAATATAAGTAAATATAACCATGACAGACGAAACAAAGTGTCCAAAATGTGAGCATGCTCACACAAAAGAAGACGGTACCTGCACATGTGGATGTGAGGAAGGCAAGAAGCAAGAATAAATATGTCCACTAAATACTAAAACCCGCACGACATTCGTGCGGGTTTTATGTTGTATTAAGTAGAAGCATTAATCTCGGGCTGTTGCTTAAAAGATACGCAGACCATGTATATTCCAGACTAAAGAATAAATAATTAAGGCAATGATAGGCCAGTAGAGAGCAAATACGGCGGCAACAAATGGAGGTAACGGATCCTGGTCTTGCCGTACATAATTGATAAAAAATATTCATATGCCACAAACTATAGCATATTTTTCTTTTTGCTCTTTATAACGCCTACAATACCAATAATAACTACTAAAAATCCTAACAATTGTGCTCCGGGACTATCATCATATCCACCATATACAAATATAAATACCCCGAATAATATTCCGAGAATAGAGTATGCCATTCTTTTTTTATTCATATAAAAATTGTATCACAATTATACGGAGTTGACCAAAAAAGAGAGAAGTTACTCTGAATTGATGATGTAAAAATCTGTTTGGATTAAAAAAGCCGACATTAGTCGGCAGGATTACCGTAGATTACCTTGTAGCTTTTAGACCAGTTGCACCATTACCTTTTTTGTCCGCAGTCATTTGAGTCGCTGCATCCATGAACGCGACAAGTTGTTTGTCGCTGGTTGAATCGCCGATTAGTGCAATCACTACCGCGTAGGCATTATCGACCCCAGCTCTTTCGAGCATGTCACCTTCGGGGTTAAGACTTTTTACCTGCTCAGCTAATTCAGAGATTTTCTTCAACCTCTTCGCTATTGGACAATTACAGCCGGTATTTTTTGAAGAAATCTTTGGTGCCAATAATGACACGATCACATGCTTCTTGAGGCCTCGGGCCCAGTAAGGACCATCTAGGTCGTAAATACGATCAATCTCAGGATCTTTTTTAGCAATGATTGTTGCCAATTCTTTAAGCAGTGTTTTACAAGTGCACATGATTTGTCCTCCCGAATGAACCTCACCTAAAATACCACTCTCGTGGTATTTGTCAATATTTTATATGTATCAATCTCAATATCCATATTAGGTCAAACCAAAAAACCAGTTTTATCTGGTTTTTTGAGAGTTACTACGCCGACGCATTAATGTTGGAACTTAATTAAAGACGATTAGGTTCTGTCGTTTAGATACTTACTGGCAATACTCAAAGCGAACGAGGTCAAAATAACAATAACAGACGTAAATAGAAGTTTTAGCAAAATAACATTCGGACCATTACTCGTGGCAGAAGTCGTTACGACCATTAACATCCCAACGATGGCAAAAGCGATGGATGCCCATATAAATACTTTTGTAGCTATTTTTTGCATAGTTATAGTATACCAGTTAAAACACTATCCGCAAATAACGCTTTCTGCTCCACAGGCCGGTCTTGAATTGAGTGATCAAAAGTCTTTGTGGCCTTGCCTGCTTAATTCCTTTTTTGTTTTTTGGAGAAACTTTCCAAATTGACGATTCTTTTCTCTTTTTTCAAGCTCGGTCAGCTCATAGTATTCAGCCTCTTTCCTTAAATTAATATAATTTGAATATTTCTCTTTATCTAATTCTTCTGATTTTAAAGCTATCAGCACCTCGCATCCCGGCTCCTGGGTATGGCTACAATCGGCATATTTACATTTTTTTGCCAAAACTAATATATCGTCGAAGAAATTGTCTATCCCGCCCGTATCCACCATCCCAATTTCCCGCATTCCCGGATTATCAATGACAATACCTCCGCTTTTCAAGAAATACATCTCTCTCTTCGTGGTGACATGTTTTCCTTTGGCTGAGCGTGTGCCGATATCTTCGGTCTTTATTATATCCTCGCCGAGAAGTTTATTTATCAGAGATGACTTACCGACGCCGGATGAACCCAGGAAGCAATAAGTCTTACCTCTTGATATATGTGCCTTAAGTTCATTCAATCCTTCGACAGTTACAGTGCTGGTTAGAATAACATCAATAGTGTCGAATCTATTTTTTATTTGAATTAACCTTGAATCCAGTTCTTCTTTGGAAATCAAGTCTATCTTATTTAGTATGATGGCCGGCTTTACGCCTCCTTCTTCTGCTATGGCAAAATATCTTTCAAAACGATTCAGATTATAATCCCTACCAATTGATTCAACAACAAAGGCGATATCGATATTGGTTCCGATAATTTGCGTCTCTGTCTTCTCGCCCGTCTTATTTTTATCGCCCGACCTCCTTCTTATAATTGTTCTTCGCGGTAATACCTCATTGATTACGGCCTGTCCGGCTTCAAGCTCGGTAATTGCCACCCAATCACCCACAGCAGGATAGTCTTTTCTCGATAGGGCATTGAACATCTGTCTTCCCGTTATCTTCGCCATAAATTCACCATTAATATTTTTAACTTTATAGGCCCCCCTGTATTCAACTGTCACTCGCGCAACTGAAAATCCGTCCAATCCTAATTTTTTCCGATTAGACTCAAAAAAATCATCATAGCCCAAATCTTCAATCTTAGTTTCTGTAATTTTAGGAACCGTCTCGTCCATATTTTTATTTTACCAAGAAATGGCCTCTTATACGAACATAAAAGAAAAAGCCCACGAGGGGCTGACGTATAAACGTGAGCTTTTTCGTGGACTTATGAGGATCGTTTCCTGTGCACAGCCTTAACGGCTCGCAGGAGCTCTTCGTCGGTTGTGGCCCAGGTAATAGCTTTTGCATCGTTCCAGATGCGAAATGTCTCTTCGTCGAGATGGGTCTCTCCTTTGGAATGTCTATCCACGATTAGGTGGAGAGCGTTCATCAACGCGGTGCATTTCGCGTTGGCCAAGGCCAACAGCGCATCTCTACTCTCTGTCTTCTTTGCCACGGGCAACCTCCTGGTCGTAGAATGTACTGATGATACCACTGAGATCGTGTTTTGTCAAATACAGGCTTCCCTTACGCATTAATGTCAGAATCTATTTGTAATATAAAAATAAAAACTACCCAAGCGAATAATGGCCCTCATTGAGTAGTGATGTTGTTCGACATATACTAAAGCGAAAGGACCTGTGTAACCACAACGTCAATACTTGCGTCGAAATCCTTCCAGATTTCCATGAGCTCCTTCTTCAGAAAATCTTTTTTCTTCGTTATCTCTACCTTCAGTTCACTAGGATCACAGTCCAGCGTCTTTTCACGTGTCATCTCTTGTATTATCCTGTCGTCGTCATCATTTCTTACAATCGCTTTAATTATGACGAGATACTTTGCCATCGCAGTCTCCTTATTTTTTGTCGAGGAACGAGTAAGCACAAAATACCACCTAAGTGGTGTTTTATCAAGTTTGGCTTCGTTTTACCCGAGACCTGCCTGCCAGCAGGCAGGTGCAGGCAGGTGTTAGCTGCCTTTGGCGAGCCTCGTCCAAGAGGGCGGGAATCTAAAATTAGGTAAAATAAATACCACGAATACCGAAAATCTTGTCGTAACGTGCAGTGGCAAATTCAGAAAAGGCAAAAAGTTTATCAATCTCTTCATCGGTATAGTCCTCTGGCGAACCACCGACTGCAACGATTGAAGGGAAGTCAGGTTTGTCAGGACCAGGATGATCCATTGCCCAAAGCATTGAATTTGCAAAACTACAAATTCCGAAACCATTACCCCCACTATTCCAAAGCAACTTTGCGACCTTTTCTTCTCGTGTCATAGATGTCCCTTTCTTGTCTTTTTAGAACTATAAAAACACAATACCACTTAAGTGGTATTGTGTCAATCTTGGCTCCGCTGACGCATTGATGCCAGAACCTGTTTGGATTAAAAAAGCTGACGTTAGTCGGCTACTTCGGTCCAAACTCTGAGAACATGATCCAGTCTGGGTTGTGTGCTTTTTGCTAGTGAACATAAAGGTCATTTACAGTTGAAAATTTCGCTCCACAAAATCCACACCCATGAGACTTGCGAGATTGTGTTTCTGCTTGCTAACTTAGCGTTACTACTTTTTTTGCTCCATCAACTGGCCAAGATGAACCAGGGCCAGAATGATGGAGGGGGCAACCCAATGCTTTAATGTTTGGGTAGGCCGAACAAACACAATCAAACTGAAGTTTTAAATGACCAAGAAAAAGAATAACTTTATTCTCCGTCTCTTCTACTTTTCTAAATCCTAACGGCAGCAATTCTTTCTCGGCGTATGTCACAATCAACTCCTCAAGGCACTAGACTTGTTTTACAATTACCACATTTAGGTTCGCCAGTCCACACTGGGGTAAAATAAAAACACCACGTTTTACATAGTGTTTTATCGTTGTTCCGCTGGGTGAACGAAGTCAGAACCTGTTTGGATTAAGAAAGGACCGTTCTCGGTCAGCGAGCTCAATACGAGCGAATACATTAGAGCAGTTGGATAAACGCTAGTCTATATTTCCCATAGTATTTATCATAGTAAAACCATTGTTTACAGCTGCGATCCCATGTAAAACGCATGAACATTTGCTCTCCAATTCGATTTCCGTTTACTAGACTAAGAACATTGATAGTAACCGACGACGTGTTGCTTTCGCGGTTAATCACCGTTGTTTCTAGTGTGGTGATATCTCCTCTTTCGTTCCCAAAGAATGCGGCCCTTATCAGTTGGCCGACTCTTGGAATATCAGGTGGGAAATCGAACGCCGCTTCCTCGAGCGTCGTGCGGTCAGGCACGCGTACTGGCTTTGTCGTAATTTCCTGATTATTCCTTGGTCTGAACCAGTTCATGGAAAGTCTCCTTAAAAAGAACCTAACCTAAAATACCACTCTCATGGTTATTTGTCAATGTTTAGTTATTTAGACGGTGGGCTCTTATTTACTATTGACCCTTTTCTCTACAGAGGTAAGGCGAACGTCATATGTTTGCACTTTACTTTCCAGACGTTCTATAGCTTTTTTCGAGGGGATCTCAAGAAGAACCTCAATAATGCGTTGTTGCCCAGCCTCGAGTTTTCGCTGACCCTCTTTAAGTTCGGTTAAGGTTGAGTCGACACTATCAAAGCGCTCATCAATTTTAGAGAATTGTTCCTGAGTCATCCTGGCTAGAGTATCAATCGTAATATTCTTTTTCATATTTTAAGTATAGAAAATTTGATGTTTATGTCAAACCAGTCCTAACGTCTACACTAGGTCTAACCAAAAAACCAGTTTTATCTGACTTTTAATGAAAGATTATTTTGCTATTTTTGTGATTGGCTAGCCAAAGACCTTACTGCTTTTTCGAGAATTTGAACGCGTTTTTGGAGATTGAGGATATCGTTCTCCTCAAACCGTTTTAGAATATCATATACTTCGTCGACTCTGTAATCTATCTTATCAACTTTTTTTTCTAGGTTAGATATTTTTGTATTAACACCAGAAATATCCTGCTTCGTAGAGGTATTTTCGAACCCGCCCGCGACCATATTTGCCAGTCTGTCTAGAGTAATTTTGTCTTTCTTAATCTTAGCCATGAATAAATTATATCAATCCAAAAAACCGAGTCAAATGTTGGCATGTGGCCTATTGTTATAACAGCACTGTTAGCTCACCTGACGCACTAATGTCAGAACCTGTTAGCTTTGCAACTCCATAGTAAATACTATTCGATCCAAACAACGTATGCCATTCTCGTAAATTGGGTCAATATAATTTTTGAGGAAGTAATCGCGTTCTACCCCAGTTATTCTAAAGCCAGCTTTTTGATAAAATGCTATCTGCCCGATACTTGAATTACCGGTTTTAACTTCGAGGAATTTTAAATCATTTTTCTTTGTATGGTCGATGACGCTATCTATTAATTTCTTACCCACACCCATAGTCTGATACTCGGGGTATACGGCTATATTAACAATCTCTACCTCCGAGCTGTTAACTATATATACTACAATGCCAATAATTTTATCTTCAGATTTTGCAATATAAAAATTAGCCTTATCGATATAAGACTGAATGGAGTCTTGCGAAGGATCGGCAAGTAGGAGTAAATCTTTCGGAATCACTTTACTGTCTGCCGTAAATTCCACAACAACACTATACTTATTATGCATATCCTAAATTTAACCAGAAAATAGTTCTGACGTCCACATTGGGTCTAACCAAAAAGCCAGTTTTATGTGGCGTTTGTATGACAGCGCTGTTAGCTCCGACTGCAGGACGCATTCGTAACGCTGGATTGGGGGATTATCCAGAAAGATTTGGTGAAATATGGGTATGTATAAAATATCGAAGTGTAATTAGTAGTCCTTATGGCCTTGCCTGTTTAATTCTTTCTTTGCATTTTGGATAAACTTTCCGAATTGACGCTCTTTACCTCTTTTTTCAAGCCCACTCATTTCCATAAATTCAACCTCTTTCCTTAGCCTAATATAATTAGCATACCTGTCTCTGTTTAGATTGCCAGACTTTAGCGACTCAATGACACGACAGCCGGGCTCTTGTATGTGTTTGCAATCAACAAATTTACACATGCGGCTGAGAGTTTCTATATTATCAAATAAGTCACTGAGACCTTCGGTCGAATCCGTCATCCCAACTTCACGCATCCCCGGATTATCGATAACGATGCCACCATTAGCCAAGAAATACATTTCTCGTCCAGTTGTGGTATGTTTCCCGCGACCCGAATAGGAGCTTATATCGTTAGTCCTTATCATGCTCTCACCCAGAAGTTTGTTTATAAGAGAGGATTTGCCAATTCCCGACGATCCTAGAAAGCAATAGGTTTTACCGGGTGATAAATAGGCCCTCAGTTTACTCAACCCATCGCCACTGACTGTGCTTGTTGGTATGACATCAATTCCAGGAAATCTACTTCCTATTTCAATAAATTTTGATTTCAACTCTTCACTCGAAGCCAGGTCTATCTTATTCAATATAATAGCTGGCTTGACGCCTCCGTCTGTCGCAAGAGTTAGATACCTCTCGAAACGGTTGAGATTAAAATCTCTACCCAATGATTCAGTAACCAGCGCGACGTCGATGTTGGTGGCGATAATTTGTGTTTCCGTTTTCTCGCCACTCCTATTTTTGTCGCCAGACCTTCTTTTAATAATCGTCTTGCGTGGTAGAGTTGCGTGGATGACGGCTTGGCCAGCTTCTAGCTCAGTGACTACTACCCAATCACCTACGGCGGGATAGTCTTCTCTCGAAGAGGCCTTGATCATTTGCTTGCCAGTAATTTTAGCCAGAAACTCACCGTTTGTATTTATCACGGTGTAGGCTCCTCTATGCTCAGACGTTACGCGTGCAATTGAGAATTTATCAAATCCTAGTTTTCTACGGTTGGAATCGAAAAATTCGTCATATCCGAGATCTTCAATATTTTTTATTCTTTTAGGTAACATACAATTTAATTTAATCACTAAAGAGTTCTAACGTCCACATTAGGTCCAACCAAAAAGCCAGTTTTATCTGGCTTTTTTCAGGTGCTCCGCATTGTGAATAACGTTACTCGTCCTGAGCCTGTCGAAGGAGAACTGTAATTACGAAGAAAGGGGAGTTTGTGTATGTTCCGGATTTAAGAGCTTTACATTAATTAGCTTTTCCAATTATATTTCTTTTTGTTTGGGTGATTGAATGGTATGTTCTTGTCCATCGATTCTAGTTGTTAAATTCCCAGCAGAATCAATACCAATAGAAATGCCCGCTCCATAATCTACGCCCAGTGGCACCTCTTTACCAACTCCAAATATGCCTCTCTTAACAAAAGGGCTTATCGTATCGTAATGAGTTGCAGCCCATATAACCAAGCGCCTACCGGGGTTATTTTTATGATACATTCTGGCATATCTTGATAAGATCGAAACCACTTGTTTTAGCCGATCTGCAATCTCGTCAGGTCCTTCAGCTCCCATCTCAATTCTTTTTTCTTTTTCGATATCTTCTTCAAATGCAATCCAAAATTCTTTTCCCATGTTGCCATATTTTTCTTTCAGAAACTGGACGAAATTCCAAGAATTTTCGAATATCTGAGGCTCTCTCAGCAGTGGCTCTGGTCTAACACCGCCTTCTCCAGAAAAACGCTTAGAGGTATTTAAGACCTGATCTTCACTTAATCCAAGGTCTACTAAAGTCTTCTTTAGGCATTGCATTACCAGATCCGCAGTTTCCATGGAACGCCTTCCGCCTTGCAAATATTGGGTATCGCTACCAATTATCAGAACATCAACTTCTTTACGTTCTGATTCTGGGATGTTCTTAAAAAAGTTTCTAAAAAAATCTTCACCTAACTTAGTAACTTCTGCCGCTCCTTCTTCTGTAAGACTGCCGACATTAAAGCTCTCTCGATTTCTCTCGTATATCCCGTGCCTTTCGAGGATAATCTCTGTTCCGCCAATATCTATTGGTAATGCTTCAATGTCTTTTTTCTCAATTCTTTTTGGTATTTCTATTTTTGGTTCCATTTATTTAATTATGTTTGACAAATATTCCGTAGCTTCTTCTATTGATTTAAAATTTGGAACTCCTTGTTTTTTCCATCTTGAAATCTGCTTCCTGTGATCGAGGACTTGTTGGAGCCTATCGCTCTTAGCGCCGCCATCGTAATTATGGGTCTCCCGATATTTAATATATTTTTTATGGGTTTTCCAGTTCGGTAAAACTATGGCATCTGGTTTGAGCCAATTATTTGAAGCCCCCATTATCCAAAATCCCAGTTTTTTTGCTTCCACAGTTATTATATCGCTTCGTTGATCAATTTCATCGATGATATTATATGGCTCAAGCCACCATTGGCTATCTGGGTGGGCTTTTGCCGACAACCAAAGATGATCTCCATCGATCCAGTGTTGTTCTGTTTGTTTATTTATAAAATGAGTTTTCCCAGCTCCAGAGGGTGCCAAAATAAAGTAACCGATTGGATGCGTAATATAAGCTTCTTTCAGCTTATTATAGACATCAGTCCCATCCGCAAAAATTAGAGGCACTTTCGGTGGCAAAAGTCCGTAAGGATTTTTATTAGTATCATTGTTATCCATGTCTAAATTAAATCACTTTTACATAAAAAGTTCGAGCCTGAGATGGGTATAAGCAAAAACACCGCATTGAATGCGATGTTTTTAGGTGCTCCGCATTGTGGACAACGTTACTCGTCCTGAGCCTGTCGAAGGAGAACTATAATACGGAAGAAATGGGAGTATATGTATATTCCAGACTTGAGAATGTATTGTGTATGATTTACCCTGCGGGGTGGCTCACTATTGTTCGAATAAGAAAAAGCCGACGTTAGTCGGTAGATGTCGAAGTGGGTTCGGTTGATTCTTGATGTAATTGTTTTTTGGGTGGTTTTCTATGCCACTCTTCATGCATACCGCAAATTGCACATCCAGTTGAATCTTGAGGTACTTCATATTGATGATTCGGGACTGGAACATATGGTTCCTTGGTAATGTCGATTATGAAAATCGGTTTAGGCATGCATTCTCCTTCCTCAAAGGACTGCAAGTAGAATATACGATCATGCCAATATTGTCAAAAATCAGTTCTAACGTCCACAGCGGGTCCAACCAAAAAGCCAGTTTTATCTGGCTTTTTTAGATACTCCCCTGACGCATTGATGTCAGAACCGGTTATTGATGGCAGAATCTATTTCTTATTAGTCTCATTTCGTGACTTCAACCATTAAGCTTTCTAAAGGTATCCCACTATATTGTCGTTTACTAATCTCAGTATTTTCGTACAGGATACGAACTTTAAAGCCAACCGATTTTATTTTATTTAGATAGTCGTCTCTCATCAAAGCACCCGCCACACATCCTGTAATTAAATCCTTATTATTTTTTTGTTCATCGGTAAGAGATTCTAGTAAAACAATGTCCGATAAGTAAATTTTACCGCCAGGCTTTAAAACTCTATGCGCCTCGCTAAAAGTTTTTACCTTATCGGGAGTTAAGTTTATGACACAGTTGGTAATAATGGTGTCGACAGAATTATCTTTCAGTGGGAGATTCTCAATATCACCCACTAAAAATTCAACATTGGTTATCCCTTGCTTCGCCGCATTCTCTTTGGCTTTAACCACCATTTCCTCTGTCATATCCACTCCGATAACCTTTCCACTATTGCCAACTTTTTTTGCGGCCAAAATGGAATCTATTCCCACTCCAGATCCGAGATCTAGAACGATATCCCCTTCTTTGAGTTTTCCGAAAGCCAAAGGATTCCCGCATCCTAAGCCGAGATTAGCTTCTCCAACAATGGCAAGTTCTTCGTCTGTATATCCAATGCTTTTGGAAATAGCCTTCGCACTTGAACAGGAACAACTACAACCGCAACTCAGACCGCTCGTCGCTATTCTTTTATATCCCTCTTTAACAATTTTCTTTATTTCTTCGGAACTATTCATAAAACAATTTTAGAACATAACCAAAATCAAATCAAACATAACAACGCCAAAACCAATTCTGCGTAATTAAAAACCCCATTCGATTAAATAGGGTTTCCCATCCTCGGTGTCTAGCTCTTTAATATCTTATCACACATCCCGCATCTATCGGAGCTTCCGCTATGAGAAATATGTTCTTTTGGATGCTTACACAATTCCTGCAATTGTTTTTGAAGCGTTCCTAACCTGATATCGAGCTTCGTCTTCTCTTTATTAATTCCGTCGATTTCACTCAAAATTTCTGCCAGTGTAGTTTCAGACTCATACGCCTGAAGTTTGTCGATTACATTACGTATAATTGCATGATGGCGTCGAAGAGCCTCAAGCTCGATTATGATTTCGTGAATCTTATCCTTCGGTATAATCATCATTTCCAGTACATCGCAAATTGTAGCTATACCAAAATTGGCCTGACTTTCAAGAATCCTATATTCGGGGTGGCTACTTCGTAATGTTTCGGCAACAGTTTGAATCTCGCAATATCTCTTGATTTCTTCTACCATTACGACGTAAGGTGACTTCCGTTCCATTGGTTCGCTTCTTTTTTATTAAAGAACCTAACCTAAAATACCACTCTCGTGGTATTTGTCAACGTCTTTATTGCAGCGACCGAGCGAGAGTGAGGAAGTACTGAAATCAGAAAATTTCATGTGCACTGTTAGCTCCGACTATAGGATGCATTCACCTGTGGTGAGCAAAGCCGAACCAGAACGCTGGATTGGATTAGTATTCAGAAAGATTTGATTAAGTATGAGCATATATAAAACAAAAAGTCGTCACACTGGGAAGTGCATCCAGTGGACGACTTCTTGTGTGACGACGCGAGGGCAGATCGGTCTACTTAATTACAGATGTCTGCCCACGTCCGAATTTCCCGTGATCCCAGCCACCGCCCTCAATGTCGGCTTCGGACCAAACATGGATTTCGAGAGATTGCAGACAGTCGAGGTCCCAATTCCGATCCATGACGTACTTGACCCACATACGGTTCTCGGCCGCAACGTCGGCGAAGATTTGTGGCTCACCGGTACACATGTAACCGTGAAGAACGTAGGTCTTGATCTCAGTAGAACCGGGCTCGCGAACCTGTACAGAGTATCGCGTACCCTCATGCCAGAAGACCCTGACCACGTTGTTGATTTGCACGGCCTCAATCTTGTGGTCGCATCCCACAGAAATCGAGATCATAGCAATCACGAGAAGGACGATCAGCACATTACGCATAGGTAACTCCCCCTATCTATATTGTACCATGATATTATAGAATTTGCAATACCAAAAAGTGGCTATTTAAGCCATTCTCTGAAAAATGCTCCAACCGTTAGACAAGTTCAGAACTCCCGAATGGGCTAAAGTTATTACAGATTTCGGATTATTGAAACGGGTTTTTGCTTTTTGAAACGTATTGAATTAAATAAGTGTTTCTTGTAGTATCACTTTATGTCGGCTCGTAAATATCAATCCGGGCAAGAATGGCATTTATATAGTGCATTAGCTATTACTTGTGCGCTGACTATCATAGCCATTACCTTCTTTAGAGGGACGCCGCAAGTTCTAGGAGCTGCATTGGGACCAGTAGTGGGCGGATTTTTTGGAATGAGCAATGATTGGAAGCACCAGCCTATAGCAATACATAAGTGGACGATAGTCATACCTTTTATAGCAATTGGAGTAGTAGTATTAATGCATTCAATTTATCAAATAAAAAGCAGTATTATTACCAAAGATAACAATTAACATGAATAATTTTCTTAAAGCTCTCGGTTACTTTATTGCATCACTGATTTTTGTATTATCCGCAGTTTTTCTTTCTACGTGGCTTACTCGTGGCAATAAAGATCTTCAAGCAACGAGATCAATAGTTTCGTGCCCACCTGATCGTCTTTCCTATACTACTATTAGTCAGAACAATGATCGGGTTGTGAGCTTGATAGGACAAAAGAAAAATATGTCTGCATCAAATAAGGAATTTGTAAATTCCCAAGTGGTTATTGCAAAAAGCGAAACGGCAACATCTAAAGTCGCTTGTGGCTACTTGTTTATTAGGGCAGGCACTGAAACGGTTGGAGCGCTTCAAAGCTGGGAAGATGTTTACATAAATCCTAATGCTTTTGGTGGACACCTTCTTTCCAAGAGTGCTTTTTCAGTAAACGATGGGCAAAGCTATTCGGAGTATATCTACTCTTTAGATAAAATTCAGTATTGGCGTAGCATACAAGACCACTCCATCCTAACTGCTGATTGGGCTTCATTGCTCAATGTCTCCCCCGAAGTCTCCTTTACCATAGCCTTAAACACAAACGACCATACTGGGTTTATTGACGAGGTGTCTATCGCTTATAAATGCTGGGATCCAGCGACGGGAGAAGAAAATACCGGTTGTAGGCTAAGTGTTAAAAGTTCAGAAGATATAAACACATCTCAACCCCTCAAATAGAAACCAGAAAAACAAGTTTTCCAGCGCTTGTTTTTATTCATAGGCTCGGTTTGCATTTTACTTTGGAGTAAACTAAAGTAAAGCACATGGATAAGAAAAACATTAAGGATGAGTTTGATCCCGAAGAGTACTATAAAGAGAACATCGAACCATACCTGAAAAGTAAGGGTTTTCAGAAGATGTGGAACTATTTCATTGAAATCACTAAAACTGACTATTTCGTCAATTTCATAAAAGATACTAGGGCTAAATATGGCATACCGGCAAAGGGATTTGGGCCAGATGACGATAATTCTTTTTACATACCCCCAAAAGGCTTTAATAAATTACCGGAACTCCACACAGATATTGTTGAGAAAGTTTGTAAGAAATTTAAGCTACATTATTTTGATTATCTTGATGTGGTGGAGCTATATGTTCTCTATGACATACTTCAACCGTTAGCTGATGCTAATTCTTGCGGTTTATTTAGAATAAGCGATGTTGTTAATGAAAAAGAAGATCCTTTTGGAGAGCTATTCCAGCAGAGTGATGATATGGCTTATCCGGTAGCTATACGGATAAGCCCCTATGCTAGCCAGCGAGATCTGGTTGATTTTATAAAGAATAAGGCCGTGAAAAAAATTATCCTATCTTATCAAGATAAATATAGAGTTAAAGATATAAGAATTGGTAAGGTTAGATCAAAAAAAGATAATATCCAAAGGAGGAATGAATTTATATATCAAAATAAGGGCCTGCCAAGAAAACAAATAATGAGAATGGTTACAGATAAATTTAAAGAAACCCTAGATTATGGGCACATAGGCAAGATTGTCTCATTAGAAATTAAAAAGAGAAAAGAAGTGTAGTACAGATATTTTCTGGGATACAGAAAACTCTTATACGCCAGTTTAAAGAAAGCATAACCTGATGATATAACCATCGGGTTTTATGTTTTTAAACGAAGAAAAAAACAAAAAGAAGACAGAGATAACCAGCGAACAAATGGCCCAGATTTTTGACGACCCAGAAGCCAAAAGAAACATTGTTGGCCTATATGACTTGCTGTTCAAAATTGCAAAACGAAATCCAAGGCTGTGGGCTGAAATTCAAAAACCAATTCAACATGATTGATACCATCATTCTTCTATTACCTAAGGAGCAGACCAAAGCGACTACCGGAAGCGATCCGTGGTCTTTGCAATCTCGAACTCCGGTCTATGATAAGTTTGTAAAGAACCCGTCAAAGAAAAATACTGATAGTGGTCGATATTTTCCTCGACTTACCGGCTACAATCGAAAAATGTCAGGGCCGGGTTGGAACTCCACAACCAGAATTGAATTTTCTGCTCCAAAATTGATTTATGAAAACAATTTAGACGAACTTACTGAAGATCAATTTGACAGGGTGGCGCAAGCTCTACAAAACCGACTTCTTGAGATGGGCGTTATCGTCTCATTAGATGACCTGAAAAACGCATCAGTCAAATCAGTCCACTACTCCAAAAATATAGAGCTTCAGAACGGCTACACTTCCCAGTATGTTCTCGGGGAACTCGGAAAGATAAATCTTAATCAACGCTTTGATATGACCCGAGCTCGTTATATCAACGACGGCCAGAGCATATACGCCTATACGATGGCCCACTCGCTCGTAATCTATGACAAAATAGCGGACCTCGCCTGTAGTCCAAAACGGGCCATTGATCGAGAACAGACACCTTACCAGTTAAGTTTATTTGAGACATTCAAAAAATCAGCCCAAGAGATACTTCGGATGGAAGCACGATTGAGCCAAAAACGAAAAATGAACTCTCTGTTTGAGAAACTGGGCTTTGCTAAAAATCCCACATTTAAAGATGTTTTTTCAATTCAAAAAAGTCGTGCAGTTCTGTTATACTACTGGGAGACGATGATAACTAAAAATGGACTTATGCTTTTTGCTCACGCTCCCACAAATAAAGACCTTCTGCGACAAATCATTACTTCTCGAAAAAAGATGAAGGGCAAACAAGCCATCTATTTTACTGGACTTATATTGCTTGCACGAGATGGTAATGGCTTACGAGAATTGCGATCAGTCCTATCTCGAAAAATTGATAATCGGACTTGGTATCGGATTATGGACGATCTCAACATGATTGCGTTAGATTTGAAGAAGCTGAAACCAAGAGAGTGGTATGACCAAGTTTATGAGGCCATTTCCGACTATAAACCTGTCCACAGCAAGTCAGTTGATATGTAAACCATTGTAAAGTATACTTATGATTATGGTAAAGAAATATAAAGCTATATACTTGCCTGATGATCCAAAACCTCGAGAAAGTAAGGGTGGGTTTGAGAGTATAGAAGAAGCAGAAAAATACATTATTACTCAACGTTGTGATGCTTGTAAAATTTATTGGGATAATCCTGAAGAGTGTTCGTGTAGGGCAGAATGGGACATAGAAGAGTATGAAGAATAGAATATAATTAAATATGAACTGGATAAAACAAAATTGGGTAAAGATTGGGCTCGTTCTTCTGATTTTGGTTGTCTCGGTTTCCATAAAAGGGTTTACCAACACCCGACCCGAACTAGCGTTGATTGGCGATGCTACATCCCAACCTTCTCAAACAAAGATAGTAGACAAGGAGTGTGCTAATGCTATTTCGGTCCAAGATCAGTATTTGGAAAACGAGAAGCTATCCGAGAAATTTACATTTGAAGAATATAAGATCGGCAACATTTTTACTACTACACCAGCCGACCTTGATATAAATAGCAACCTCTTTGCAAGGGAGTTTAGGACCATGCTACGCCGTGGGCTTGAAGAAGGAGTAAACTTTGCTGGTCATTACTCAATTGTAAGCGTGGGAATGACAGGATGGGGCGATAATTACTGGATAATCGATAGGAGTAATGGCAAGGCATATACATTCCCCTATATCGGCTATGGATTGGATTTTAGGAAGGACAGCAACCTGATTATATTGGACTCAAAATCTGTAATAACGCAAGCATTTGAAGAGATTAAACCGTATGGAGGTGTTTGCTATCCCCATGGCATCGGGGCACAGGGTATTATGTATACTGATTTGCGACCATTCTACTTTCTATGGGATAACAACAATCTAAAACTTTTAGGACCAACCGAAATCAAGCCCCCTATAAATAAGTTTTGGGTCGAATATTTTAGAAACACAACTGAAAAGTAAAACTATGGAAAAAGAATTTTACACAGCTAAGGAACTGGCCGACAAGCTAAGGGTAAACGTAATGACTATTTACCGATATATCAAGGCTGGTAAAGTAAGGGCATACAAGATTGGAAAGGAGTTTAGGATTGAGCGCTCTGAATTTGAGAGATTTCTAAAGAAAACCAGCACAAAATAATATGCCAAAAACACGAACACCGGAAGACAATCAGATTGCCCAGCTTGATAACGAGGTAGCTCGGCTCAACAAAAAAATTGCCAAGTATGAGGCAATAGAGTTGAAACAAAACAAGTTCGGATTGGTTTGGCTTGATGTGCCGGAAGCGTTTGAAGATGATGCTGAAAATAAGTTACCCATCCTTGAAGAAGTGCCGAAACTAGCCATAAACAGCAAAGACGGCAAGCCGACTCATTTATTGATTGAGGGCGATAATTATCATGCCCTTACCTGCCTAAACTACACCCATAAGGGCAAGGTTGATGTGATTTATATTGATCCGCCATACAATACTGGATCTGATGGGTTTAAATACAAAGACAAGAGATATTTAAAAGAATATCCTGATGGGACAGAAGTGCCGATTGAACATCCGCTACGACACAGCTACTGGCTATCTTTCATGCGTAAGAGGATAGAACTAGCAAAAGAATTATTGGCCCCGCAGGGAGTTTTATTTATATCTATAGATGATAACGAAATGGCACAGTTGAAATTACTATGCGATGAGGTATTTAATGAAAAGAATACCGATATTGTTATCTGGAAAAAAATTGACCCGAAATATGACAAGAATACAAACGCCAAAATAACGAAGAGGACCAAGAGAATACACGAATTTATTTTAGTTGCTTACAAAGATAAAGATAGCACTACTTTTGAAAAAATAAGAAAAATACCGAACTGGTTAAACAAATACACTAATCCCGACAATGACCCTAGAGGGGCGTACAAACAGGGTATCATTTCATTTGAGGAAGGGCACGACAATGAAGATAAAAAATCAGAATACTATTATACCATCCTGACTCCATCGGGAAGAAAAATTACTAGACAATTCTTTGTTAAAAAAGATGAATTTAAAAATCTATTAGACGATAACAGAATATATTTCCCTAAAAATGGTGCGGGCATTCCAGCACTAAAAATTTTTGAGAATGAGGAAAAAGACTTTTATTTTGAAACTATTTTGGAGGGATTAGGATCCCTTAATTACGGCAAAAAAGAGTTGGCTGACATATTCGGCGTGAGCGAAGATGATGTCCCATTTTCTACTCCTAAGCCAACCAAGCTAATCAAGGAAATGATCAGATCATCAGCAGGTAATGATGCTATAGTTTTAGACTTCTTCGCTGGTTCTGGGACGACGGGGCATGCGGTTATGGACCTTAATCGTGAGGATACTGGCAACAGACAATTTATCCTAGTTACAAACAATGACGAGATAGTTAATGGACAAGAACACAAGATAATGACCGATATTTGTTATCCAAGAATTAAGAAGGTAATCAAAGGATATAATGGCAATATGGGGCTAGGTAATTCTGTTAAATATTTTAGAACAGCTTTTGTCGGCAAGAATAATATTTTAAGGGCAGATGATGCAGACAAGATAGAGTTGGCTCACAATGCCGGTGGAATGTTGGCTATCGCCGAGAATACCCTTGATCAGCTTGAAGAGAATGATCACTGGCAGATTTTTGAAGGCGACAAACGAAACACGGCCGTTTATTTCAAAGAAGAATTTGGCGAGTTTGATGACTTCATTGAGCGGGTTAGAAAGCTCAAAAAACCAACCTCGGTGTACATCTTTAGTTGGGAAAAAGAACTGGACTTCAATGAGTTTGAAGATGATAAAAATATAACCGTTAAGACAATACCGCAACCAATACTAGAGATATACAAACAGATATATAACCTTGTTTAATATGGCCTCATTCAATCCGCTACAATTTCAAAAGAAAGCCATAGACAATCTAAACGAGGCCTTTTTGCGTCTTTGGAAGAGGCAGGACCGACAACTGCCATTAGTTTTTAAATCGCCTACCGGAAGCGGTAAGACCCTCACCATTGCCCATTTTATAAGGGGCCTTAATCATCTACCGCAATGGAAAATAGATAAGGCCTTTATTTGGATTACTTTTAGCGATGATCTGGCCATGCAAAGCAGAGATAAATTCAAAGAATATTTTGAGAATAATCTTGAGAATAATTTAGTAACCGTCAATGATATAAACCGAGGCAAGCTTTTTGAGAATGATATTTTATTTTTGAACTGGCAAAAAGTGGTCCAAGACAACGCCAGCACAAGAAAGTTAAAACTTCGCAGACCAAAAGATAAACTGGCTCGTAAGGAAAGCGGAAGCTACTTCGAGGACGTAATTGAAAAGACTAAGAAAGATGGCCGAGAGATTATTTTGGTTATTGACGAAGCCCATGTAAATAAAAGCACGGTCCTAGCACAAGATATTATTGATCAGATTGACCCGAAAATTATCATCCATGTAACAGCTACGCCGAAAGATAAAGATGTAGTAAAAGCGGCAACCCTAAATAGCTTCGTTCAGGTCCCCAGAGAAGATGTCGTTGAAGAAGGTTTGATTAAGGAAAAAATTATTGTCCAGACCGAAGAAGATCTGGAAAAGCATAAAAGCCAAGATTTAGATGAGGTTCTGTTGGCTCTTGGAATAGAGAGACGAGAACAGCTTAAGACCGAACTTAAAAAACTTGGTAAGGATATAAATCCATTGATGCTTATCCAATTACCAAATGACGATAATGATCTCATTGCTAAGGGCGACAAAACAAAAGAGGAAATCGTTAGCGAGTTCTTAGCAAAGAATGGAATTAAGAGCCCCAAAATAGCTAAGTGGTTTGATGGTAAGAGAGAGAACTTAGATTATATAACCGACAACGATAGCGGGGTCGATTTTATGCTTTTCAAACAGACCGCAGGGACCGGTTGGGACTGCCCGCGAGCTTGCGTGCTTGTGATGTTTAGAGAGATAGGCTCGGAAATATTTTATGTTCAAACTGTCGGCCGTATTCTTAGAATGCCGGAACCAAACGCAAAAGATGATTATAAAAATAATCCTAATCTAAGGATTGGGTATCTCTATACCAACTACAAACGCAATCAAGTTGAACTGCCGGATGTTAAAAAGAATGAAATCCCGACCCAGCACGCTATCCGAAAAGACGGGATTAAGAATATCAAACTTCAATCGGCTTATATTTCTCGCATTGATTATGGCGATATTCCGGCATCATATAAATTTCAAGAAAGCTTTAAGAAATCAATGGACCAATATTTTGGCATCACCCTCAATGATGTAATGGGCAAAGCCGAAAAGAAACTAGAAAAGGAAGGTTTAGATTTAAGCCGTAAATTGACGAATAGTATTATTGCGAATGCAAAGTTTGAAGACTTTGAGCAGTTGGCGTATGACTTCAAAAAAAGAGGTATTGATGTTGAGCTGGAAATGTCTACTAACGACGTAGAAAAAACATTTAATTATCTTTGTCTACAACTCCTAAAAGAGCAGACAGACGAAAAAGCTAAATACAGTAATGTTGCCCGTGCTTGGGGCGTGTTTAAATCAGCTATCCGAATTTGGTTTCAATCAACCATAAGCAAAGATGGTGATTATTATTACCGAGTATTTGTGAAAGACATTCAAAAGGGTCCAAGTAGTAAGCTACGGCCAGCCATAACGCAAGCTCTGATTGATTTTAAGCCATTAGCACAAAAGATATTAAGGGAACGCCAGAAAAAGCAGGATGAGCAAAAAACCCCTATGTTTGAAATTATGGAAAAATATGGATTTACAGATGATTACCAAGCGGTACCACAAAAACTTTGTGCTTTAGATAAGTGCTTTATCCTTAAAAATTATAAGGGCGAAAAGAATGAAAAAAAGTTTATTGAATACCTTGAAAGCAAGGGTAAGAAGATTAACTGGTGGTTTAAAAATGGCAATCAAGGCAAGGATTACTTTGCTATTAAATACAACAACAGTATTGATAAGAAAGATGAGCTATTCTATCCCGATTGGCTTGTACGCTTCAAAAACGGTCGTGTAGGCATCTTTGATACTAAGAGCGACCAAACGGCCACAGATCCGGAAACTGCCGACAAGGCCAAAGCTTTAGCTTTGAAAGTTAAAGAGTTGGGTAAAAATTATACTGGCGGGATCGCAGTCTTTGAAAATGGTATTTGGTATTATAACGGGTCCGAAAAATACACTTATCAAAAAGGCAAAATGAGCCAAGACAAAAACTGGAAACCTTTTGAAAGCTTATTTAAATAATATGAAAGCGATAATCCTAGCCAGAGTATCAACCGAAGAGCAACGAGAGGCCGGAAATTCATTACCGGCCCAGATTGAAAGGATGAAAAATTACTGCAAGCGTAAGGGTTTTGAGATCGTTGAAACTTTCAGCTTTGACGAGAGTGCTTATAAAACCAAACGAGATGAGTTTGATAAGGTGCTTGAATACTTCAATACCAATAAAGGTAAGGTTGCTATCTGTTTTGATAAGGTAGATCGGCTCTCTCGTAATGTCTTTGATAAACGAGTTTCACTCCTCTATGAAAAAGCTGTCGCAGATGAGATTGAACTGCACTTCGTATCAGACGGCCAAGTTATTGGTCCCGGGATGTCTGCCGTTGAGAAATTCCAATTCGGCATGAGCTTGGGTTTAGCTAAATACTACTCGGATGCAATCAGTGATAATGTAAAACGGGCATTTGAACAGAAGCGACGAAGTGGAGAGTACACTGGCAAAGCTCCGATCGGCTACAAGAACATCCACCTCAACGAAGAAAAGCGTTTGCGAAAGGATATAGTCATTGATCCGGAACGGGGCCATCTTATCACGGCCTTGTTTGAACTCTATTCAACCGGCACTTACTCACTAACATCTCTCTGGTAGAAAATGACAGAAATGGGCTTACGCAATGATGATGGTAAAAGATTAGTCCGAAGCCATGTAGATCATATCCTACATGAGTCATTCTATTACGGTTTAGCTCGTTCGAAAAAATACGGCTCTTATCAGCACAACTACCCCCACCTTATTGATAAAGAGCTTTTTGATAAGTGCCAAGAGGTTAGGAAGGGCCGAAGCAATAAACCATCAAAGGAAGTGGAAACAAAACCGTTTATGTTCAGAGGGCTTTTGACCTGCAAGAACTGTGGATGTCTGATGACCCCGGAAATAAAAACAAAACCAAGCGGTCTAACTTTTATTTACTATTCCTGCACAAACGGCAAAGGAAACTGTCAAAGGGTATATGTGCCCGAGAAGACCCTATTGAAGCCCATCTACGAGGACTTTGAGGCCTTCAGTCGCATTCCAAGAGATGTTCAGGAAAGGATCGTAAACGAGCTCCGGAAGCTCAATGAGCACGAGGTTGAGTTCCATCAAAAAGAGATCCGTCGTATTCAAGGAGAATATAGTCGAGTTCAGGGCAAGGTTGATCGGCTGATGGATCTCCTATTAGACGAGAGTATTACAAAGGACGACCATGACAAAAAATTGCAACAACTTAAAGATCAGCAGTATCTGCTTAGCGTCGAGTTAGACGAATACACAAAAGCGGACCATCAATACCATATCCATGTATCTACGGTCATAAACCTATCCCGACATATGAAGGAAATTTTTGAAAGTTCTGAATTGCTTGAGAAACGAGCAATTTTGAACTACTTACTTCAGAACCCGACAGTATCGGGCAAAACACTAAGCTATACCTTACGAAACCCGTTCAATACGGTTCTCGAATTAGCTAACTGTCCTATCTGGCTCCGCGACCAGGACTCGAACCTGGAACCTTCTCCTTACACATAATCCATATCTTTCGAAATGGGGTGGACTATATCTTCGCCTTATCTTTCGATTTAGGCGTTTCGGTATCTAGTCTCTACGGCG
>Ga0209518_1001155_pt1 | contig 29951 bp, 50 predicted proteins | sample RifGroB1_FD_183993 | JGI IMG/M metagenome (GOLD analysis project Ga0209518, IMG submission 183993) | Groundwater microbial communities from Rifle, Colorado, USA - Groundwater B1 (SPAdes) (version 2) | ecosystem: Environmental > Aquatic > Deep subsurface > Groundwater | place: Rifle, Colorado...
CAGAATACGAAATATTGAAGAAATGGGGAATATTATCGGCAGAGATGTTGAAAAAGAATTACGCGGAAAAAATATCCCAGAAGAAGAATTAAAGCAGGCGAAAGAGGTTGCCTTGAAGCAAGTGAAATCATCCGTTCTTGGCACATATCTTAAATTGGCGCAGAAGAATTTGGAAGAGTTTAAAAGTTTGAAATTGCCCGATGAATTGGGATTGGTTAAAAAATGGGAAAGGCTGGTTAGTGAGATTGGGACGGCTTTAAAACGGGTGGGATGACCCTTAACATTGGTTAGAGAAGGCTTGTTGTGTTGCGAACATAAGCGCATCTTAACTGCTTGAAATTATTGAACAATTTTGACTTTCTGCCTATCTCTGTTTTCCTCGTTTTTTTTCTTGCGCGGAGAAGGTGAGTTTGGTATGGGTAGTCTTCTTTTAAAAAACTTCCAAAATAAAAACAATCCAAACTCAAAGGAAGGTAGGAGAAAATAATGATAATTTGGAACATCCTCAAACCAGATACGACAGACAGGAGCATAAAAGATGTTTATAAATCATATAGAGATGGAGAATATATAAAACCTGGGTGTCAAAGAAATCCTGCCTGGGATCCAAAAAAGACTAAAAACTATATTATTAGTTGTTTCGTTGGCACCCCAATCGGCGACGGGGTCCCTTTAAGAATGAAATTCATTGAGAATGAATTAAAATACGAATATTTTGATTTCCAATCAAGACTTAAATCTTTGTTTGATTTTATTGAAGATAAAATAATATTGCCGAAAAAAACAATATTTTCTATAACTGGCAAAGAATTTGATTTATCAAATTTGAAATTTAGTAAAATAAAAAACAAATTTCCGGAATTTTTAGAAGAATATTTTTTTTCTAGAAAAATATCTTTTAAAATTTATCCACAAGATACGCGAGATAAAGATATGTATAAGCTTTATAATGCTATAAATTCAGGAAATTCTATGACAGAAGCAGAGAGGCGACACGCCAAAATGGGAGATATGAGAGACTTTGTAATACAAACCAGAGCTGAGCATCCTTTCAGTAAAAAAATCGAACTTGCTAAAGGAAAAGAGAATAAAAGATATCAATTAGATACTGCTATAGCAAAAATACTTTCAATTAGTAAATGTAATGATTTTTTTTCAACTTCAGCAAAAGAAAAATTAAATAATTTTTATGATAAATATGTAGATTTAAAAGACAGTGACAAAAAAGAATTAACTAAATTTCTTGATTTGTTAAATAACGCTTCAGAAAATTTTCTCTCTGTAAAAGAAAAAATAAATAATCCAAATGCCACAATGACCTCTGATATTGTAGTAGATTTTTCCTTTTTTATAAAATTTCTATTAAAAGATTTTCCATTATTAGAAAAAGGTGAAAACAAAAATCTTTTAATAGAAATTGGAGAATTTTATTTAAAAACTCTTTTGTTAGACAAAATTTTAAATCCGTATAGAGGGACGCCAGAACAAAAAAAAGTGATAAAAGAAAGATATGAAAAATACTATAATAACTTTAAATCTAATTCATTATATAATAGACTATTATCGTTGTCAAAATAATGAATTTTGAAAAAGGTGAATTTGTTAATGTTGTTTCTGCTGAAATTTTAGAGAAATTTTTAAATAAAAAAATACACTATTTTGCTAAAATAAAGGATATTATTGAGCCTCCTAGAGAATTCTTTCCGGGAATTTATAAATTAGAATTTAGTTTTTATCCTCCAAGTATAGTTGATTTTAACTATTATAGAAATATTTTTTCTGGCAATGAAATTTCGCATTGGGAAATGCGAACCGGATCTAATGTGTCAGATAAAATAATGTTTGGCAAAAATTACCCAATAGAAGCCTTAAAACTCGGAAATTTAATAAAAGATGTTAAAAACAATATAAAATATTTTATTATAAAAACAATTCAAAAAAAAGAAAAAGACAAATTTGTTCCAAATACCACTATTGTTAGCCTCTCCTGCGGAGAGATATCAGAAGAAGAGTATTATAATAAAAAATTTATAAAAATTCTTTAAAATAAGAATTAGGGGTTTCCCCCAATTGACACGAAACCCTCAATCGTTCTAACCTCTTACCTCGCACTTGCCCTCTTTTCCGCGCGGAAACCCTTAAATGCCGTCAAAAATAAAAAAAATAAACAGCGAACATTTACAAAACTTTAGAACACTATTAAGAAATGTTCTTTATAACGAACTTCCACCTTTTAATGAAAATTTTTTTATGTTTAATTTAAAATTTGAAATTTATTCATTTGGAATAAGGCGACAATGCCAACAAGAAATACTTCAACGATGCCCACCAAAATAAAAAACAAGCAACTCCTTCTCAAAAGACATTTGTCAGAATTTTTGGCGACAGAAGAAATCCCTTTCAAAGAACATCATTTTTCGCTCGTCGAAAATTTTGAAATATGGACTTTTTTGATAAGATGGCGTTGCTGCGAAGAATTGGTGAAAATCTTCGAACGAGAAGATAAATTAAAACAATTAACAATTACAGCCAAAAAATTTGGTTTTTTCCCGGAAACCCAAAATGCCAACAAAACTAAAAATTCCAAATAAAAATATTTCAAAATTAAAAAGATTTTCATTAGAAAATATTTTAGAAGATTTTTATATTGATATGAAACTAGGGGGATTGGCTTCGGTTAAGAAACGAATTCGCTCTGACCAAATAGAAGATGTAAAAGATTTTTTTGAGTTTGATGAATTTTGGGAACAGACAGACGAAAATGATATTCCTTACAGATATCATATTCTTCGCGGTCAAATAAAAGAAAAATGCCAAAATGACTTTTTTAAAAAATGAAAATAATTAACCCAAATCCATATGAAAAAATTGAATTTGACAAATTTCCAAATCATTTAGAATTTTTTGACGAATATCCAAAATATTATCCAGATTATTTTAATCTATATATGTTGCTTTACAAACTGAAAGAGTTTTCAAAAACAAAAAGGAGATAAAAATGAATAAAGTTAGATTAGAAATAAGGGCTGCCGAGGGCGGTTTAGACGCAAAACTTCTTGTGAAACTTCAAAGTGAAATCTACGAAAGGTTTTGTGCTCGGAGGAGGCTTTGATTATCAAATCGTAGAGGAACGGAGCGGATTTATCGTCGCTCAAATTTCGGGACAAAATGCTTACAATGTTCTCAAAAATGAAATTGGCGGATTAAGATTTCAAAGAGTTTCGCCGACCGAAAAAAACGGACGCATTCATACATCAACAATAACCATTGCCGTTTTTGAAGAAAGTGGAAATAATAACTTATTCCAGTTAAACCTAGAAGAGTTTGAAGAAAGTGCCTATAAAGGTTCTGGTAAGGGTGGGCAAAAAAGAAATAAAAAAATGTCTGCCGTGAGGCTTATTCATAAACCCACAGGAATTTCTGTTTGTGTTGAGAGCGGCCGAAATTATCATCAAAACAGAGAAACCGCCTGGACAGAAATGGAAAGAAGATTAAAGAATATTCATATTCAAAATGAGCAATTGAAAGAAGCAAAAAACAGAAAAAATCAGGTCGGGTCAGGAATGCGCGGAGACAAAAGAAGAACAATTGCCATTCAAAGAGATGAAGTGATTGACCATATTGGCGGCTGGCGAATAAGTTTTAAAAAATATAGGAATGGAGAATGGTAAAATGTATAAGGATTTAGGTCAGAATGAAAAATAAAAATCTGCGAATTTTACGAATAACTATGATAGACTATATCTCGTCTATTTTAAACGAATTTTTTCACTCAAATTCTTACGAATTATTAGATAATGTTAAATTAACTATTAAACCCATAAAATGGGCTTTGGAAGATGAAATCGAAAATTCTTTAAAGGAAGAAGAAAAAAAGATAAAAAAAATTCGTTCCAGAAATATCGGTCCAATAATAAGAGAAGCATTTCAAAAACAACAAAAAGCCGGAGCACAAATTGACGAAAACGATTTAAGCCAATTTGTGTCATTCGACGAAATGGAAATTTCACTTTATTTCAATGAATTATTTTATTTAATAAATGACGCTTGTTCTACTAACGAAAAAACTAAAAAACATTTTTTCCCTCTTAACGTAAGGGTATGGTATTAAACAATGAACGAAATAGGCGGAAAATTGCGTGCTCTAATTGACGATCAATTTCTTTATGAAATTCCAAGTCCTCAACACGAATATATTAACCCATGCCTGACATTTTATAAAAAATTATATAACACCAAATATAAAATTTCTCATCTTTTTAATTTAGAATACGGACACATTATAAAATATGCTTCGCGAGAAATTGGTTGGGCCATTCGACATAAACTAGAAAATAATCTAATTCAATGGAAAGATTTGTCTAAAATTCACAATCATCATTATACGAAAACACAAATTCTAAAATCAAATGTAAAAAACAAACAAACCTATGAAGTTTGGAAGTTTTTAAACGAAGAAATTTGCGGAGATGATGTAGAACCAGAAACTCAAATTAGTTTGAGTTAAAAAAGGAACAAAACAATGAAACTCGTTGCTTCAACTTCGTCGTGGTCAAATCTTCACCAATCATTATCTCAACTCTCTAAAACAAATTTCAAATATCTTGAATTTGGAGAAAAGCAATTTTTTTCAATGAACCCTCTTGACGCTAAAATGATTAAAGTGAGCGCGAGGAATGCCGGATTAACTCCTTTGTCTGTTTATTTTGACGCGCATCTTTATGTTAAGCCGAGACAATATAGTCTTGAAAAAGATATTAAAAAAACTTATGAAGAAAATTTTAAACCATTAAATATTCAAATGGCAATTTTGGGCGAAGCGATTAGGCCGAAAAGACCAGAAAAAGAAGAAAATAAAGAAGGCAATTTGCCAGCAGAAGAAAAAAAGGAAGAAAAAGAAATCCTCGTTAAAGACATTGCCGAAACTTTTAATATGCTTTATGACGAGGCAAAAAAATATGATTTGAAGTTGTTTTTCCGGCCGAAAAAAGATGGCGTCATTAATTCTGAAGAAAAAATTAAGGAATTTTTATTGCTATCCGAGGCAGGACTTTGCGCGGATATGGATGAATTAGAAGAAATGAATATTGATTTTGAGAAATTCTTCACGGAAAACAAACAAAGAATTTTGTTCATTAACCTTAACCCTGAAAACGGGGAAAAGTTCAAGAAAAATCTTGATGTAGTTAAAGAAAAAGAGTATGAGGGGTTTGTCGTTGTCTGCGCGGGAAAAGATAAAATTTTAGAGAGTTCGGGATGGTTTTAAGAAAGGGAGATTTAGTTTCTTATACAAGTCTCAGAAGAGAATATATAAAATGTGTTGTTTTATATTCGAATAAAAAATATTTTTCTTTATTTCTCATAAATTGTTTAACAATTTTAACGCTTAAATCAAATTTAATTCCAACATTTAAATTCCGTAACTTACGAAAGCATAAACAATGACATTAGATTTTCAATCAGTTGAGGTTGGAAAAATTTATAGAGTAAAAGTATCAGATGGAATACGCCACATTTTAATTTTAAAAAAATTTAAAAACGAACATGGGTTCAACTGTTTTAATTTTTTAAATTTAACAAAAAACAAAATAATAATGAATTATTCAGCCAAAACTTTATTAAACGATTTTAAACTTTCAGGGATAAAATGATCAACCTTAAAGGAAAATTAGGAAAAATTTCTTTTGAAGATGGGACCAATAGAATTTTATTATTTTTAAATTCGTATTTTGATGACGAAAATAATGAAATTGTGAATTTTATGAATTTAACCAAAAATATAGTAATTAAAGATTTTTCTCTTGATAAACTTTATAAAGAATGGAAATTGAGAATTCTTTAAATGATCGATTTAAAAGAAATAAAAAAGGGATCGATTTTAAAATTCAAAAATTCTATGGGTTCCTATTTTAATGGAGTTTTTATAATTACGAAAATTTATTTTGATATTTATAAAGATCTTAATTTTGATATTTTCACTTTGAAACACCAAAAGACTATAATTGGGTTCAGGGCAAAAAACTGGATTGAATCTTGCATTAATGAATTAAAAAAATGATTGAAATTAATAAAATCAAACCAGGAACGATTATTAAAGCGACAATGACGGGGCAACCTAATAAATTAATAGTTTTAAAAGTTTATCAACATCCACAATTTTATAATGACCAACACTATCTTCGTTTTGATTATTTAAATATTTCTAAAAACAAAATAATAATAAGCGCTTCCGTTTTGGGCTTCTCCTGCGGAGAAGACATAGAAGAAATTTATTGTAGAGAATAAAAATGATTGATATAGAAAAAATAAAACCTGGAACAATTATGAAAGCAAAAATTCCGAAACTTAATAAAATAATAGTTTTAAAAGTTTATAACAACGCTATGGGGAGAAAGGAGTTATTTCATTATTTCGTTCTTGGAGAAAACAGAATAATAAAGGGCGCCTGTGTTCAGGGTTTTGCTAATGGCTGGGACGTGGAAGAAATTTTTTCAAAATGTGAAATAAGGAAAGTCAAAAAATGAACAACAAAAAACAACCAGAAATTTTATATAATGAAGACGAACAAAATTTCCCGTTCATCAAATTAGAAAAAGATGAAGAAATGCCCGCTATGCTCGTCATTGCTTCTCTAAAAGATACGGGGGAAACAGAAGAAGAAAACGGAAATGAAATGCCTGTATTTGAGTGGGAACCCACTCAATATTTTTCTGCGGACTTTATGAAGAAAAAATTAGACACCGAAACTTACGATAAAATTCGGTTCGCTCTTGGATTGGAACCATTAAAATCTGCGCAAGAAAAAGGCAACAAAATCGCCGAAAAAGTAAGAGAAAATTTGGAGACGGCAAAAAATTTAAAACAATCTGATAAAAAGGATTTAAACTAATTTTTGAATGGGAAAAGCCAAAAAGAAAAAATTAAGAGCAGATTTAGAACTTCATCTAACAATGACCGAACTTATTCATTTAAGAGATTTAATGTCAGTTTTGCTTCCGCCCGATGGATCAATGACAATTTCAAAATCCCTCGCGGAAATTGAAGACAGAGAACTTCAAGAAGGAAGATTATATGAAAAAATATATTCTTTATGTTCCGAAAACGGAATTCCGGCCGGAGAAACTGCCCCAGACTACTATTTAAATTTTAGTGTCAAACCAAGTTTTCATGTCCTTCCTTTAAATTTTAAAGAAGAAGTAGAAGAAGAGGATATTGAAGAAGATCTTGACGGAAGCGAACTTGACGACGAAGAAGAAGAAAAAAAGGAAAAATTAAAATGAAGCTGCATCAATTATCATTATATAAAGTATTTATGGAATTATATAATGATCTAAAACAAGGAGAAGCCAACTGCCATTTTTTAGAACCAAACAATTGATTAGACTACGAAACTTGAAAACATTTCCGTTTTCAAAAGTTCAAACTGAGCTTACTGGTCATGGCAGACCAAAAGATATGAAGAATGCCACCCTAGTTTTTCTTCCCTCTGTAAGTCAGTGTCGAAGGGTTGAATATATCGACAGGCTTTTGCCTGCCGACCTTAAAAGGAAATTAAAATAGAAAAAATGTTCGTGCCTGTTGTAGATAAAAAAAATAAGCCTCTAATGCCGACAACTCCCGCAAGAGCTAAAAAGTGGATTAAAAGCAAAAAGGCAACGCCTTTTTGGAAGAAAGGGGTTTTTTGTGTTAGGTTAAATGTTGAGCCTTCGGCTCGGGAAAAGCAAAATATTGTTGTTGGAATTGATCCCGGATCGAAGAAAGAAGGATATTCTGTTAAAAGCAGACTTCATACCTATTTGAACATCCAAGCGGATGCTGTTTGGTGGGTTAAAGATGCCGTGAAAACACGGCGGGAAATGAGGAGAACGAGAAGACAGAGGAAAACTCCTTATAGAAAATGTAGATATAACCGAAATAAAAATAAAAATTTTCTCACCCCCTCAACAAAAGCTCGGTGGCTGTGGAAATTGAGAGTTGTTAATTGGATTTCCAAAATATTTCCAATTTCTTATATTATTGTTGAAGATATTAAGGCTGTTTCAAAAAAAGGACAAAAAAAATGGAATAAAATTTTTTCTCCACTCCAGTATGGAAAAAACTGGTTTTACGGCGAATTAAGAAAAAATTATAAACTTACTTTAAAACAAGGATACGAAACGAAAAAATTAAGAGATAAACTTGAGTTAAAAAAGTCCTCGCAAAAACTCTCAAATAAATTTGAGGCGCATTGTATTGATAGTTGGGTTTTAGCGAACGAAGTTGTTGGAGGACATATTGAACCAGACAATAAAGAGATTTTATTCATTGTTCCGTTGAGGTTTCACAGAAGACAATTACATTATTTAAGGCCAGGTAAAAATGGCGATAGAAAATTTTATGGCGGAACAAGAAGTCTTGGACTTAAAAGGGGTTCTTTAATTAAACATAAAAAATATGGGCTGTGCTATGTCGGCGGAACATCAAAAGGTAGGGTTTCTTTGTGCGATATAAAAACAGGGAAAAGATTAACTCAATTAGCAAAGATTGAAAATTGTAAATTTGTTTCCTATAATAGTTTTAGAAGTGTCAAATTAAATTTTGTTAAAGAGGAGAAAAAAGCATGAAATTGCACGAAAGTTTATTGAATAAAATTGTTAAATTATGCGAAAATTATCAGGGATCTGACGGGAATGTTAAACTTAAAAACAAACTTGCCGAACTTGATTTATCGCCATATAAACAACAAAGCACCAACAAGGAAGTCTTGGTTTTAACCGAGGAACTTTTAGAGAAGACAAGAAAAAATAAATAATTTTGGATGAGCAACTTTAAAATCGGTCAAATTCTTTATGTTCTTCGTGAGAAGAGCATAATTCCTGTCCAGGTCGCGGAAATCATAACCAGACAAAAAATTTCTGGGCGTGAAACTCTCTTCCTTGTAAATCTTCCTAAAACAGAAGACGGAAGCGAACCTGTTAATCTTTTGAAGGTTAAAGGGCAAGACGGGGAAGTTTATGAAAACCTTGAAGAATTAAAAAAGAAAATGCTTGATAATGCCACAAATGCTATTAATGGGCTTATAAAGAAAACAAAAGAAATTGTTGCACAAAGATTTAAAGTTGAAACAAAGGATAATATAATAGATGAGTTTGGCGATGGACTGTCTTTTGCTCCGACCGCGGAAGAACAAAGAGAAAATTTAAAAAAAAAGATGGCAAGAAACGGAGAGGAAGACCGCCAAAAGATTGTTCTTGATGATGGAACAGTAGCAAATATTAGTTTTGGAGAGCCAAGGAGTTAAAATTTATGAGTAAAGAAGGATTATCAACAAAAGACTTAAATGAATTAAAAGACAAAAAACTTTTTGACGAAGAGATTGAAATTTTATATCGCGAAGGAAATTTTGTCATCGCAGAAAATATTAAAACCAACGAAAAAAGAATTTTAAATTGTTCTGGATTGATGCTGGAATGCAACAAAAAACTCTTGAAAGGTTAATAAAAATAATCTAATATCTTTTTTATGTCTCAAAAACTTTATGATGAAAACCTCCGTTTTAAAGAAGACGCCTTAACCGAAATTCTTGCCGGCGTAGAAATCCTCAATAACGCCGTTTCTCCCACAATAGGCCCCAAGGGTCGTTGTGTTCTCATTGAAAACAGAGACGCTTATCCAACTTTGACCAAGGATGGCGTTTCTATTGCCAAACGCGTAAATTTAAAAGATAAATTCAAACGCATAGGTTGTGATGTCGTTAAAAGCGCCAGCGAAAAAACTCTCTCTTGTGTTGGCGACGGAACGAGCACCACAATTCTTTTATCTTATATTATTCTAAAAGAAAGCATCAAATTAAGAAATTCAGGTTTCAGTCCAACCGATTTAAAAAAAGGAATTGACCAAGCAACAGAAGAAATTGTTGAGAATTTAAAATCTCTGGCCAAACCACTTAACGATCTTAAAGAAATTGAGCAAGTTGCGACAATTTCAGCCAACAATGACAAAGAAATTGGAAAATTATTAACAGAAGCCATAAATCACGCTGGAACAGACGGAATTGTAATGATTGATAAATCAAATTCCTTTAAAAGTTTTCTTGAAACCATTGAAGGAATGAGGTTTGATAGGGGTTATATTTCTCCATATTTTATTAATAATCAAAACAAGGGCGTTTCCGAACTTAAAGAACCTTATATTTTCATTTCGACGAAAAAATTAAAATTTCTTGAAGATGTTCTTCCTCTTCTTGAAAAAGTTGCTCGCGCAAATAAACCAATTCTTTTTATTGCCGAAGAAGCCGAAGGTCAATTTTTACATACCCTTATAACAAATACATTAAAAGGCGCTCTTCAATCTTGCGCAATTTTGGCGCCGGGGCTTGGAGAACATAAACTTCATCTTCTTGAAGATATTGCCACTTTAACGGGCGGAGAATTAATAACAGATGGTTCTGGGCACTCTATTCAAAAATTAGAACTTTCCTCTCTTGGGAAATGCGAAAAAATTCTTGTCGGAAGATATGATACAACAATTGTTGGCGGAAAAGGTAATAAAGAAAAAATCAACGAAAGAATTGAAGCAATAAGAAAACAACTTCTCGATCCAACATTATTAGAGCAGGATAAAGCAATTTTAAAAGATAGGCTCGCCAAATTAAGTGGAGGAATTTCTCTTGTTCGCGTAGGCGGGAATACAGAAGCCGAAATGAATGAAAGATATGATCGAGTTGATGATGCTTTACACGCTTGTCAAGCAGGGTTAGCAGAAGGAATAGTTCCTGGAGGCGGTGTAGCCCTCGTGAGAGCCTCGCAAAAAATTTTTATAGATCCAGAAGGCAACCGAGCAATTCAGGCAGGCAGGGAAGTTGTTAAAAATGCTTGCCTTTCGCTTCTTAAAAAAATCGTTGAAAACGAAGGAACATTGGTTCCAGAAGTTGTTCTAAATAAAGTTTTAGAACTTCCTGAAAATGAAGGGTTCGACGCTTATTCAAATTCATATGTGAATATGATTGAAAAAGGTATTATTGACCCAGTTTTAGCAACAAGAACCGCTCTTCAAAACGCTTCGTCCGTGGCGTCTTTATTGCTTGTTGTTGATGCCATTATTGCCGAAGACGAAAAGTTGCCGGCCCAAAAAGATTTTTAAAATTTTAAAAAATAATTAACTTCGTGAGGACGATTGAGTTTTTGCGAGATGTTTGTGTTAAGTTCTTTATTTTGGTTCTTTTCTTAATATTTTTTAAACCTTTTTCTTGCCTAGACGAAATTAATCTTCCAAAAAAATCTTTTGCCAACGAAAAAACTTCTCAAGAAGAAATTATTCAATATCGACAAGATATCGCGCAACAAAGAAAAATTATAAATAAAAAATTTTTAAAAATTGAGGAAAAATTAAACAAATGAATGGTTTTTCAAAATTCAAACCTATTCTTGATTTAATTACTACCATTATTGTATTGGTCATAGGAGCATTGCTCTATATTCAAAACCAAGGAAATGAAAAATACTATCCGGCTTTGTCTGGTAAAAATTTAAGTGATCAAATAATTGAAATAAAAATTGAAACAAATAAAATAAAACAAGATTTAAAAATAGAACTTTCCGAAATAAGAAAAGAAAATAAAGAAATTCTCGTTAAACTTTCAGCCATAGAAGCAAAAATGCCTTAAGTTCGTTTCCCCTGCCTCTTCCATCCTTCTGGCGGCAAAATTTTTCTTGCCAACCTACTTGCTCATTCGCTAAAATAATTAATAACATGAGCAATGAAATTCCCCCTCCTCACGTTATTGATTTTCTCGAAAAAGAAAAGAAAAAAGAGAAAGAAAATAGACTTTATATTGAAATTTTCGAAGAGGAATTTCATCAAAATAATGGGATGGGCGTGGATGAAGAAGAAACTTTTATAAGAATTGAAATTTAAAAAGTGATAAAAAGAACAATATTACTTTTCCTTATCGCAATTTTATGTTTATTTGTATTATCTATAATATCTTGCGAAGACAGCGGAATAGGAAATGCTTGTGTCGCAGAAACTTGTGATGGAATTGATAATAATTGTGATGGACAAATTGATGAAAATATTAAAAGAGAATGCTGGACTGGCGGATTAATTCAAAATTTAAGCGAAACTTCACAATGTAAAAAAGGACTTCAAAGATGTGAAAACGGAACTTGGCTTAACGAATGCCTAGAACAAGTTCTCCCCTCTAAAGAAATTTGCGACGGAATAGATAATGATTGCGACGGACAAACAGATGAAGAAACATTTAAAAATTGTGGTCCGCCAAACCAAGATGGTGTTTGTAAAAAAGGAAATACTGTTTGCCAAAATAGTGAAGCAATTTGCGAAGAAGCAATATTTCCATCTCCAGAAATTTGCGACGGATTAGATAATGATTGCGATGGGCAAACTGACAATGGATTATTTAGGCCATGTTCTTCCGTTTGCGAAAATGGACTAGAAAGATGTATTAATGGAATTTGGACCGATTGTTCCGCTAGAAATCCCGCAAAAGAAATATGTAATGACGCTGACGATAATTGCGATGGGGTAATAGATGAAAACTGCCCCTGTTCTGTTGATGAAGCAAGAGTTTGCCGACAAAATATTGTAGATGACAATGGAAACCAAATCAATTGTGGTTTTGGAGTTTCTGTATGCAATGAATTTGGGGAATGGAGCATTTGCCGGTATGTTTCTTCAGAAGAAGAAAAATGTAATAATTGGGACGATGATTGCGACGAAGTAATTGACAACATACAAGAAACTTGCGGAGAAGATTATAAAGAAATTGGCGTTTGTAAGCACGGAACAAAAAGTTGTATAAACGGAAATTGGACAGAGTGTCAAAATGCTGTTTTTCCATCCGAAGAAATTTGCGACGAACTTGATAATAATTGCGACGGAGAAGTTGATGAAAATTTAAACCCCAGAAACAAAGTTGATATGATATTTGCTATTGACATTTCAACATCAATGTGCCCAATTATAAACGCCGTCGTTCAAGGAATTCAAGGTTATATAAATAGTTTTGTTGGTTCAAATCATAGATTTGGGCTGGTTATTTTTCCTGGCTATGGAACTCCAGGTTCTAACCCATACGATATTTTGACAAGTCCGCCGCTTACAGATCCACAAATATTTCTTTCTGCCGTAAATTCTGTTGCTTGTAATGGTTCAGGATTGGAACCGAGTTATGATGTTTTATATGATTTAGTTCATCCATCAAATATATCAAATATAAACTGGAGAAGTGACGCATTTCCTTATATAATTTTAATAACAGATGAATTGGCACAAAGTTGGAATGGGTTAAATGAACAAAGTGTTTCATCTTTTACATCAAATTGTCAAATTGCTGGATGCCAAAACGGAGATAGCGTTGAAATATATATTATATCTGATGACTCTTTTTATTATATGTGGGACGAAATTCTTTTCTTTGAAAGAAATGATAGATTTTTAGATTATTTCCCGCCGGACACAGATAGATATTATGATTTTTTTACAAAAGTTTTCGCAGATGTTTGCTTTTAAAAATATTTACTTATATGAAACGCAACGAAGATGAATTCCTTGAAGAATTAATTGATTTAATGTTTGCTGGTGATATTATTGCTGAAAAAGACTATATTTATCTTCTTCACGGAGAAGTCATCAATAAAAATTGTGAAGCATTAATTGAAAGAAAATGGGTTAAGACACCAGAATATCTTGTTGGACAAAGATATGTTGCTGATGATCCGCTTATCCGTTGTAAGTTAAATTATTCAAATTAAAAATTTCTCTTATAATAGAGAAAATGAATGTTTTTGCGCTCGATGTCTCCACGAGTATAATAGGATTATGTATTCTTGATAATAAAAAGAATATTCTTCTTCTTGACCATATTGATTTAAAAAAAGAAAAAGATTTTTGGAAAAAATGTGACAAGGCAAGAATTGAAATAGTAAAAATATCAAAAAAATATAAAATTGATGCTGTTGCTATAGAGGAAAGTCTTTCCAAATTTTCCCGCGGGAAATCGAGCGCGGGCACTTTAATTCTTTTGGCGCGCTTCAACGCCGTTATTTCTTATATTTGTCGAGAAATTTTAAATCTTGATCCAATCTACATAGGCGCCAGCGACGCCAGAAGATTGTGTGGAATAAAAATTCAACAAACCCAAAAATGCGGGAAAACAGCAAAAGAACAAACTTTTGAACATATGAGCACAAATGACCTTCGGCATATAAAATGGCCACGTAAAACAAAATCGAAAGCAATTATTCCAAAAGTTAAGGATTTTTGCTATGATCAGTGCGATGCCTTCGTAATTGCCAAGGCTTTTTTAATTAAAAATGCTCCAAAATGATAGAGAAAAATTCTTAAAACAAGTTTTTGGTGCGGGCTCTTTTGATAGTCGTCATATTAATTTTATTGCGCGGTGCCCAAATCCAAAGTGTGGCAGCCACTTAAAGGGAAAACTTAAATTTGCTATAAAATTAGACAGTTTTTTTACTAATTGTTGGTTATGTGGGGAAAAACACAAATCCCTTTATCCAGTTCTTAAAAAATACTTCCCTCAACACCTTAAAGAATATATTGAAAAATTTTCAGATAGAAAAGATTATATTTTTGATGACGACGAAAAACCAGAAGAGAAAAAAGTTGAATTACCTCAAAAATATATCTTTTTACCAGAACATATAAATTCAAAAGACCCAGATATTCGAAGAGCCATTCTTTATCTCAAAAACAGAGGATTAACAATAAAGGATTTTTGGAGATATAATATTTTATATTGTGATAATGACCCAATTTTTTCAAAAATGGTTATTTTCCCAAGTTTTGATGCCGAAGGAAATTTGAACTATTTTGTCGGGCGCAAAATAGATAAAAATTCTTATATAAAATATAAAAAATGTGATTATCCAACAAATAAAATCATCTTTAATGAATATATGATTGATTTTTCAAAAGAAATTATTATAACAGAAGGAGTTTTTGATGCTATTAAAGCGGGAGAAAATGCCATTCCTTTGTTGGGCTCGTCAATTTCAGTGAATAGCCTTTTATTCTACCAAATCGTTAAGAGTAATTCTCCCGTCTTAATGGCGTTGGATAAAGACGCACAGGAAAAAACACAAAAAATTGCTAAATTATTAGACTATTATAATATAAAGGTAAAAATTTTAGAATTTGAGGACTATAACGATTTAGGCGAGATGCCAAAAAATCATTTCGCTAAAATCAGACATTCGGCGAGAAAGTTTTCGCAAGAAGAAAACTTATTAAGAAAAATTCAATCTCTGTAAATTTTTTCTTTACAAGTCAAAATTTGCGTGTTAAATATAATTTAAACTCGTTAAGGGTTAAAATAAAAAAAGAGGTGAAAGAATGATGTCTAGAGAAAGTCAAGATACTCGTCGTTATTATGTCGCTCCAAGCGAAGATGGCTGGGAAGTTTGTTTAGAACGTTCCAATCAACGCCGAAGGTTTTCAAATAAACGTGAAGCGGTTCGTAAGGCGCGTGAATTAAGCGAGAGCACAGGGCGAGCAATGCTGGTCCGAAATTCCAAAGGACAGTTTTCGTCCAGGTGAATTAGAACTTAAAAAATTGAATTAGATGAAAAGCCCGCTTTTGCGGGCTTTTTTATTTGTTTCTTGACTTATTAAACGAAATAATTTATTTTTAAATTAATGAAATTTTTACATATTGGTGACGTGCACTTTAAGTTGGAAAATTATAAGTTATCACAATATAAACAATGTTTTGAATGGTTGTTTGATTATATTATCAAAGAAAAAATTGATTACACTTTAATTTGCGGAGATATATGTCATCTGTATAATCAAATTAATATTCCACTTGTTGAAAACTTGTTTTGGTTTTTTAAAGAATTGTCAAAACTAACACAAGTTTTTCTAATTGGAGGAAACCACGATCGTGTCTTGTCTGACTTAAATAAAAAAAGCATTATTGAAGTTGTAATAGAAGAATTAAATAATTCAAACATTAAACTTTTTCAACAAACACAAAATTTCTCATTAACAGAAAAAATAAATATCATTCCTTTTCCACTTGAAGATAAAAATAACTGGTCAAATATTAAAGTTGATAATTCAAAAATTAACATAGGGCTCGCCCACCAGTGTATAAAAAATTCTGTTTCAGATTTAGGATATATTCTTCCTGGAGAACTTGATACAGATTTCTTTAAAAATCTTGGAATAGATTTTTTAATGGTCGCTGACATTCATTTTCGTCAAATATTAGCAACAAAAAAACACAAAAATGGAAAAGAATTACCTTGGGCAATGTATTGCGGTTCAACAATCGCCCAAAACTACGCCGAAGAACCAGAAAAAGGCGGTCTCATTTGGGAAATTAATGACAAAGACGACTGGAATGTTTATGGCTTCAATATTCCAAACCCAAACCCTTTCATAACATTAGATTGGCAAAAAGACGCCTCAACAACACTTAATCTTTCGAAATCATATCCACCAACTTCTTATTTCCGCATAAGACATAAGGAAGAAATAACACACAAAGATAAAGAACAAGTTAAAACCGAATTAAAATCAGGCGGGGCAAAAGAAGTCGTTTTCAAATCAGAAGTAGAATTTGATTATTCAACAATAAAAACAAAAACAATATCAACAACAAAATCCAATCTTTATGATTTTGAGACACAGGCAAAACTTCTTAAAGAATTCCTTAAAAACAAAAATCTATCAAAAGAAGATTTTGATTTTTTAAAATCTATTCTTAAATCGTATCTTCAAGAATTATCTAATTCAAATAAAACCTCAACGCCAAAATGGACATTAAAATCATTAAAATTTGAAAATCTATATGGCTATAAAGATAATAATTTTATAAATTTTGAAAATTTTTCTGGAATGACTGGCATCTTTGGGCGAAATCGTTCCGGAAAATCTTCTATTCTTGGAATATTAACATTCGCATTATTTTCATCTTCCGACCGCGGAGCAATCAAAAATATTGATATTTTGAATAGAAGAAAAAACAAAGGTTTTGTTGAACTTAAAATTTGTGTGAATGGAAATGATTATATTATAAAAAGAGATATTGAAAAAAAGGTCGGCAAAAAGAAAACAACAAGTCTCTCTTCAATTTCTTTTAAGCACATTGATGAAAACGAAAATATAATTGAAGATTTTAATCATACATTAAAAAATAATGTTGAAGATAAAATAAAAGAACTTATTGGCACAAGAGAAGATTTTTTTATGACGGCATTCGCCCGTCAAGGAAAAATGAACGAATTTATTGAAGAGGGTTCAACAAAAAGAAAATCATATTTAAACAGATTTTTAGGGCTTCACATATTTGAGAGAATTTTTGACCTTGCCAAAAAAGATTTTGATGAAATAAATTCTCAATTTAAAAAAACAGAAGATAAAAATTGGGACAACGAAATCAAAGAATTAAAAAATAAACTTCTGACAAATGAATTATCCGTAAAACAAAATAAATCTAAATTAGAAACTTTAAATAAAGAAAATTTTGAATTGGAATTAAAAATTAATTCGGCCGGGGGGAATAAAAAAATTTATTCAAAACAACAAATAGAAGAATATGAAGATAAAATTAAAGATTTAAACAATGAAATTGATAAATTAGAAAAAATCATTAAAGATTTATCTCTTCAAAAAGAAGAGAAAGAAGCCTTCCTCGAAAAGATTGTGGAGGTTAAAAATAAATTCCCTCTGGACATAGTAAATGAAAAAATATCGCAACAGAGAGGCTTACAGGAAGTCCTGGCATCAATTAAAAACAAATATGAGATTGAACTATCAAAACTGGAACATCAAGAAAAATCTGTTTCAAAATTAAAAACAATTCCGTGCGGAGACACATTTCCAGAATGTCGTTTTATTAAAGATAGTTTTAAAGATAAATCAACAATAGAGACACAACGCGAAAAAGTTTTAAACTTTATTAAAGAAATTGATTTAATAAAAGAAAAAATTGACGCCTTAAAAGAAAAAAAATATGAAGAAAAGTTAAATAAATTCAATGAATTAAATAAAAAAGAAAATGATTTATTGGTTAAAATTTCAAATTTAATAAACAAAATTCACGCGGAAGAAAAATCTTTATCTGGAATAAACTCTAATTTAGAGAATTTAACTAAAATTCTTGAAGAGGCAAAAAATAGCCAAGAAACAAACATATCTGACGAAAGCGAAAAACTTAATAAAATAAAAAATGATATAAAAATAATAGAAAAAGAAACAGACACCTTTATTTGGGAAAACGGAAAATATGAAAATGAAATAAAACAAAAAGAAAAAAACAAAGAAGAATATAGTCTTTTAAAAAATAAATGGAACTTATTGAATATGTTTATTGACGCCGTCGGAAAAAAAGGAATTCCATTACAAATTTTATATTCACAAATTCCTATAATTAATAAAGAGATTTCAAATTTGCTTTCCGAAAACATTCCTTTTAATATTGAATTAGAGGCCGATTTAGAATCTAACGATTTATCAATTTATATTGACGATGGCGAAAGCAAGGGAATTGTTGAAACTGCCTGCGGAATGGAAAAAATGTTTGCTTCATTAGTTTTAAGAACAGCATTATTAAAAGTTTCTTCTGGCGTTCCAAACCCAGATTTTTTAATAATTGACGAAGGGACGGATAATTTGGATGATGAAAATGTTGGAGAATTCTATAAATTATTTGATATTTTGAAAAAAAATTTTAAAAATGTTGTTGTAATAACGCATAATAAAAATATTAAATCTATTGCGGATAATATAATAGAAATTAAAAAAGAAAAAGGATATTCAAAAATCTTCCAATGAATTTAAATCCAGCGGCGACAATGTTAAAAAATGTAAATATAGGAGAATTGTTTTTATATAAAACTGAAAATGGAGAAAAATGTTTTTTTATTGTTTTGGAAAATTCAAAACTCTTTTTCTCTTGGTTTAATGGTAAAAAAGTTTTTAGGATGACGAAAAAAGAATTTTTAAAAACAAAGAGCAAAAATTAATGAACGACTGGATGGAACTTGATGAAATTCGACTTTATAAAAAACATCAGGATGGATTTTATATAATTATTCCAAAAGAATGTGAAGAAGCAATTCCGTTTAAATGTCCAGTTTGTAGAGATATTCAAAAGACGCAAGATGACTCTTTTTCTTATAGAGAATATAAATGTTGTTATTCTTGTTCTTTAAAATGGGCCGAAGCAAATAAAGAAAAATGGAAAAATGAGGGCTGGCGCCCTCTAGCCGAAGAAGTCCAAAAAGAAATTGAATTAAGAGAGAAGATTTTAAAACACTCTTTTAAAATTTCCGATGAAGAATAAGAAAAATTTCTGGATCGCCTGGCGATGCGAAACCAAAAGTTCCATTTTCTATATAAAAAATGGTTAAACAACCAGTTTTATCATCAACAACAATGCCTTTTTTGTTTAAAAAACCATCCCAAATTAAATTTCCAATCTTAAATTTTCTTGGCATAGGAAAATTTCCTAATTTAGGAAATAATTATAGCAGAAAGGTTATATCAATCAAGGAAAAGATTATAATGAAAGTAAAAGTTAAAGATTTGAAAAAAGTTATAAAAGAAGAAGCGGATCGCGGTGAAACGCAACGAGAAATGTCGGCAAAATTTAGCGCGATGACCCGAGATGTTTCAAGGGCTATTGATAAATTCACAGACCATTTGATTAACATAAATGTGCCCGCAGATGTTTATAAAAATTTCATGGACCAATTAAGTGAAGTTCTTGAAGGTTTGACCAACATCAATATGTCTAAAGTTAAATTCTTATCAAACCACGAAGCGAATAAGCGCAAAGAAACCGAAGAAGATCAGCGCCGGAAAAATGTAGGAATTTAAAAAATGGGACTTGAAGTTCAAGATGTTAATACTCTCGGAGATATAATAAATTCAACCTTTGGGCGCACTTCCACACCGAGAAGCACAAATACTCTTTCTATCACTTGTAAAATTTTAAACGAGAATACTCTTCTTATAACTTTCACTACAATTATGACTTTTTACAATAATTCTCAAATGCAGGCTCAAAAGAATAAAATGAATGATGAAAGCAAACGCATCATCAATCAATATATTAAAGAACTTAAAAACCAATTTAAAGAACGAGCCGGCAAAACAATAAAACTTGAGCCAAAGGGCGAAGGCGAGACGACATTAGAGATATATAATGTGCAGTCTCACATTAATACAAAAAAAGACGCTTTTTATCGGCATAAAGTTTTTGTTGAGTTTTCCATTTAATTCTGTTAAAAATTTTCGATGACTAAAATTGATGAAATAAAATCCTCTATGGAAGGATTTGGAATAAATTTTAAATCTTCAAAATTAAATTGGCTTAAATCATTCGAAGAAAATGATAAAACTTTAATCGCAAAAGGAAGACAAGTTGGTCTTACAAAATTTTTGACTTCTTATTGTTTAGCAAAAATGTTGGAAAAGAACGATTTAACAATTTTATTTGTTTCGTGGAGACAAAATTCTTCTAATCACGTTCAAAACAATTTTTGTAATTTTATTTATAAAATAAATAATAATGATTTTTTCTCCGGCAAAAATAAAATAAAATATCAAACTAAAAATAATTTAATTTTATTTTTCACGCCAGATATTACAAAAATTAAAGGATACTCTTTTGATATTATAGTTTTTGATGAAATGTCATTTTTTAAGAACGATACAAAATTTTATACGATGGCTACGGCTAATTTAAAACCTGGCGGAAAAATAATTTTAGGTTCAAATTTAAGTCCGTCTAAATCCTTATTTAATGAATTATATAGGAAAAATGTAAAAAACAATAAAGAATTTAAATGTTTCACAAATCCAAACTTTAAATTATTCTTTAATAAAATTAATCAAAAATTCTTTAACTTTAAATTTCTTTTAAGAGAATTTCTTTGTATTTTGCCTGCGCAGGATAATTAATCTATGTGGCAGTCTCGAAAAAATATCATGATGAAATCATTAAATGCGGACGAGAACCGGTCTATTTTTTAAATACATATTGCAAAATCTCAACGCCAAAAGAAGGTATAATTCCGCTTTCTTTGTTCAAATATCAAGAAAAAGTTATTAAAGATTATCAAAAACATCGCTTTAATATCATTCTAAAAGCGAGGCAAACAGGCATTTCTACCATTACAGCAGCATATGCCGTATGGTTAATGCTTTTTCATAAAGATAAAAATATTCTCATTGTCGCAATCAAAAAAGATACGGCGATGAATTTAATTTACAAATGTAAAGAAGTTTTCGAAAATCTTCCAGATTGGTTGCTTACAAAAGGGAAAACTCCAACTGGAATAACGAGAATTAAAAGTGAGACAAAAACATCGATAGGGCTTGAAAATGGTTCAAGAATTAAAGCAGTTCCAACGAGCCCTGATGCTGGACGTTCTGAGGCATTGTCATTAGCCATTATCGACGAGGCCGCGCACATTAAAGACATTAATGAAGTTTATACATCATTATACAGCACGATTTCCACAGGCGGAAGTCTAATAATGATTTCATCTCCTTTGGGTGTCGGAAATTTATTTCATAAAATATACACAGAAGCCGAGGCAGGCAAAAACAATTATAATCCAATTAAAATTATTTGGAGCGATAGGCCAGATTATAATAAAAAGTGGTTCGAATTAATAACCGCCAATATGAACAAAAGAGAAATTGCCCAAGAATATTTGGCAGATTTTTTGAGTTCTGGCGAAACTTTTATTGATGCCGAAGATATGGAATATGTTCAATCAATTATTAAAACTCCGATAGAAAGAACTTGGAATGATAGAGGTTTATGGATTTGGGAATATCCAAATCCGAACCATCAATATATCCTTTCGGCAGATATTTCCCGCGGAGACAAAAAAGATTTTTCAGCAATTCATATTATTGATAATGATAATTTAGAAGTTGTGGCGGAATATCAAGGAAAAATAACTGTAGATAAACTGGCAGAAATGATTGATAAATATGGAAGATTATATAACAATGCTCTTATTTGCCCGGAAAATAATACGATTGGGTATGCCGTCATTAGAGAATTAATGAAATTAAATTATCCAAACTGTTTTCACAAAAAAAACAAATATGTTTTTTCAACAAATTATAATCCAATAAACGACACAAAACAAGATTGGGGCGTTTATACTGGCGCGGAAACAAGACCAAGAATGCTTCAAAAACTTTCGAGCGCCATAGAAAAAAAACTTTTAAAAGTTTATTCATCTCGTTTCTATAATGAACTTCAAACATTTATTTGGGACGGGCAAAGATTTGTAGCGCAAAATCATTATACGGATGATATTGTTATGAGCCTTGCTATTGGAATTTATATAATTGATTTATCTGATAGATTTGGTGGAAAAACTGATAATGCTGCGGAATATATGCTTAAGGCAATGTCGGTTTCTTCGGTTGAATTTCAAAATCCTGCGGATAAACCGGCGCAAAATTGGATGCCAATTTCAATGGGCGGAGGAGAAATAAGAAATGTTAATAGCCAAAGATTTGGCGATAGAAGAATTCATCCAATGATGAACGATTGGCGCTGGATTTTAAAATAGGGAATTTATCATATATTTATTAATATTATGAAAATAACCACAAGAACCTTAAAAAAATTAATCAAGGAACGCTTCGACGAACACGAGGAAAGCGACGAATTTTTAAGAACTGGCAATCCAAAATTTGCGAGGGACCCTGAAAAAGCAACGCAGTCTCAAATTATAATGAATACCATTAAATCAAATGATATGCGAGCAATTTCAAAAATGCTAATGGATTTACATGAAGAATTGTATAAAACAAATCCAAGCGAGGCGGGATATATAGTCCGCAAAAACGCAAAAATGTATGGTTTGGGATAAGAGATTTATTTAAATCAAGAGAGCCAGGCGATAAAATAGAACGATGGCAAAACAGAATTTATTTAAAAAATTGGCTACGCTTTTTTCTGGCGGTAGAGCCATAACACGTAGACGTATAAGAAATTATAATTTGGCGCCGTCTAATCCCGCCATGAATGCGTTTAAAACCTCGCAATCTTTTCTTTACGGCGGAATTATGAATTCTGCGTCGAGTTACGACAGAATTAACCGACATAATGACTTCCAAGAAATGGATTTAGATCCAATCATTCATTCCGCTCTTGATATATACGCAGAAGAAACCGTAAGTCCGGACGACAACGGAGATATTATTCATATTTTTTCAGAAAATAGAAAAATTAAAGACATATTGGAATTTTTATTTTATGAAACTTTAAATGTTCAATTTTTTCTTTCTCCGTGGGTTAGATCTATGTGTAAGTTTGGAGATGTTTACCTTCTTTTGGATGTTCGTGATAAAATTGGTGTTTGCAATGTTTTCCCAATCCCTGTAAATGAAATTGAAAGAGAAGAAGGATTTGATCAAAATAATCCGGCGGCAGTAAGATTTAGGTGGCAAACAAACGGAAACAGACTTTTAGATGATTATGAGATTGCACATTTTCGTCTTTTGGGAGAAGATACATTTTTGCCGTACGGATCTTCAGTTTTGTCTGGGGCTCGAAGAATTTGGAGAATGGTTAAACATTTGGAAGATAATATGATGCTGTACCGAGTGGTCAGGTCACCGGAACGTAGAGTTTTCTACATTGATACAGGCAACATTGCTCCCGAAAAAGTTCCTGATTATATGGAAGAAGTTAAACGGACTATGACCACAAATCCAGTGGTAAACAAAAATAATGGAGAAATAGATTTAAGGCATAATGCTTTAACATCACTTCAAGATTATTACCTGCCAATTAAAGATGGCAGTCAAACTCGAATTGAAACTCTCGCGGGTGGTCGGCACGCCACCGATATTGACGATATTGAATATATGCAACGGCAATTGTTTGCAGCATTAAAAATTCCAAAAGCGTATTTGACTTACGAAGAAGAATTATGTCTTCACCCAGATACAAAAATTCCTCTTTTAGACGGACGAACAATAACGATAAAAGAAATAGCGGAAGAATATGAAAATGAAAAACAAAATTGGGTTTATTCATCTGAACTTGACGGTTCTGTGAAGCCTGGAAAAATTTTATGGGCAGGAAAAACAAAAATTTGTAATAAATTACTTGAAATAACATTAGACAATAATGAGAAAATCCTCTGCACAGAAAATCACCCATTTTTATTACGAACTGGCAAATATAAACGAGCAGATGAACTTATTTGTAATGAAGGCATAATGCCTCTATACAGAAAACTATCAAATAAAAAAGAAAAAGATTTTGCCAATGGGTATGAGAAAATTCTAAACAATTCAACGAATAAATGGGTTTACACTCACAGAATGGTCGCAAATAATGAAAAAATTAATATTCACGAAAGTGCTGGAACATATATATATGACGTAATTCATCATAATACATTTGATAAATTAAAAAATTACCCAGAACATTTAACTTTAATGAGTAATAGATATCATTTTCAATATCACGGAAAAATGGCATCAGAGCGCACCAAAAAATTTTGGGAAAACGACAATGGAAAATTAAGAAAAAAAATAGAAGAAATTAAAAAAACAGAGGAATATAGACAAAAAATTTCCAACGGGAATAAAAAAGCCTGGTCTAGAGATAATGGAAGCAGAAGAAAAAAACAATCTGAACTATTAACTGAACTCAATAAGAAATCTTGGGAAAATGACAACTATAGACAAAAAAAATTGAAAATTCTGAAAACAGATGAGCACAAACAAAAAGTTTCTATGGGGATAAGAAAATATTGGAATAATAATGATAATGAAAATAGAAAAAAGATGTCCGTGGGACAAAAAAAACAAGATAACCCAAACTGGAAACCAAGACCAAAGTTAGAAGATTTAATAGAATTAGTCAAAAAAGGAGTTTCGGAAAAATTTGAAGCTAGAGATATTTTAAATTGTTCCTTAAGCGGAATAGACGAAATTTTATTCTCTAATGAAATTGATGGTTGGTGTGATCTTATTTGTAAGTTTGGCAAAAGAAAAAAGGGGGGAAAAATAAAATCAATAGATTTAAATTATGCCTCGTCTATTTCAGCGACAAGCAAAAATAGATTGGATTTTTATAAAAAAATAGGTATATCAAAAAAAGGTTTTGGAAACTATTTTAAAAGAAACAATTTAAATCTATTTAAATGGTTTAAAGAAAATCTAAATAAAATTAACCATAAAATTATATCAATAAAAACCATTATTTTATCGGAGCCAATTGAAGTTTATGATTTGACAATTGACAAATATAACAATTTCGCTCTTGATGCTGGAGTATTTGTCCATAATTCATCTAAAGCCGGATTAAGCCAACAAGATTTGCGTTTCAATCGCACAATTAACCATATTCAAAAAACCGTTATCTCCGAACTTAACAAAATCGCCACAATCCATCTCGTTGCTCATGGTTTCGCTGACGAAGAAATTCTAAATTTTGACCTAAAACTTTCTAATCCTTCTGCTCTTGCCGAGCAACAAAAACTTGAACTTCTCCGCTCCAAATTCGAAATCATCTCAACACCCGAACCTGGCTACTTCTCTCGCGACTGGCTTCGCAGAAAAGTTATGGGATTAACCCAAGAAGAAATTGAAGAAATTGATCGAGAACTTCGCCGCGACAAACTCTTTGAAGTTGAAATGGAAGATATTAATTTGCCCGGTGGGGAAGGTGGAGGAGGCGGAGGTTTTGGAGCGCCAGGGGGCGGTATAGGCGCCGAATTTGGCGACGATGATTTAGGTATGACCCCAACGTCCGATGAAACTGGAGGCGGATTAGAAGCCCCGGAGGGCGAATTAGGAGGCGATGAAGGAGAAGCAGAAAAGCCCGAGGAAGAAGAGGGAGAAGAAGATTTATTCGCTGGTGATGAAAAAGAAGTCGGCGGGAAGAAAAAATTATTGATGGCTTCTGACAATGATGAAGAAATCTTTCTTGACGAGGAAGACGAAGAAGAAAATAAAAAACAACTCAAATTATCTATTCAAGACGAAGATGCTCCAATTAAAGCAATGAACCAAATGCAGAGAGTTTTCCACAACAGAAATAGAAAACGACGACACGGGCCAAAAGCATTAGATATGCCAGATTTTAACAGCATGCTTTCTTATAAAAATAAATCTCATTCCGATCCATACGACAAAGAATTCTTAAAAAATCCAAATCGCGAAACATTTAAATTATCTGACGGCAAAGTTTTGGGACTTTATTATGATAAAAAAATTGCCGAAAATGAAAAAATTGCCTCTAAAACTTTGACAATGCTTGATAATTTAAAAAAGAAATTAAAATTAGATAATAGAAAAATAATTATAACTGAAAATGAAGAAACCAAAAAAGAAGAAAAGGATTTAGAAGAAATTCTAAAAGAAAGCATTATTGCCGGCGGCGAAAATAATAATGATGACAACAACCAATAATAACAATCGGAAACACAGGAAAAAAAGAAACACTGGACTTTTATACGAATTTTTAATTCGTTATATTTCCAATGCTCTTGTTGAGAATAACGATAAAAATATAAAAAAAGCAGTTAAAATATTTAAAAAATTCTTCAAAAAAGACAAAGAACTTTATAAGGAATTTCGTCTTTTTAATTCTTTATATAAGACCGCGACGGAAAAAGAAAGCGTTGCCTCGTCAATTTTAAGCGAAGCGAAAAGATATTCAAATTCTTTTGATTTGGAAAAACTTGACCGAGAGAAATCTCTTCTTATTAGAGAGATAAATCACAATTTAAACGATGAAGAGTTTTTTTCGCGCAGAGTTCCAGACTATAAAACTCACGCCACAATTCAAAATCTTTTTAATGAATGGCGAAGCAATTCTATGGACCTTTCCAAGGTCGCAGAATATGAACAATTTTTAACAGAATGGCTCATGACACCACGAGAAGATAAATACGACCTTGAAAAATTAAAAGATAATAATATTGACGCGCTCGTTTTGAGATTAATGTCCGAAAAAGTGAATGATAAATATTCAAAATTATTAAATGAAGAACAAAAAGAAATCATTAAAAATTATGCTTTTTCTATTGAAAATGACGAGAATGGAAAATTGAGAGAAAGTCTCGTTAAAATCAAGGAAGAAATTTTATCAAATATTAAAGAATATGTTAATAACGACAAAGAAAAAAATCAATATATTCTTGAAAAATTAAATAAAACAGAAGAAATGATTTTAAACGAAAATCTTGAAGTTGTCGATGATGAAGTCATCACAAGATTTTTGAAATATTCGCAATTAAAACAAGAATTAATAGTTGAAGAAAAAAACTAATCTTTAACAACCTTAAGCGAAGCATTGCCCCACATTGCAAAGAACGCGACTTCTTCTCTGTTTAAATTTAAACAGAAAAATTTAACAGCGATAATATCTTTGCCTTCAAATGTGATTTTTTTGAAAATAAAAAATAGTTTTTCTGGCCCGCAACTTTGAAGCAATGCTCCGGCTTTTAAAGAGGCAAATTTTGCTACTAACATTTAGTTTTTTAAAATGATAAAAGTTTCCTTGAAAATTCTATGCTTAAGGCAAGCACAAGAATAGAGTTCGTTTTCTGGACACATTTCTTCTATAGAATATATTAAATTTGTCTTTAATGAGAAAACTTTTAAAGTTAAAAAATCATTAAATTTGATATGGCACCCTAAAAAAATAAACTTTTCATCATTTCTAACTATTTCCTTTTTATTAAAATGAGTTTTCCAAAGCCAATTATATTTATCGTTTTTGTTTCTTTGTAAGAGCGCACCACGATTAAAATCGTTGTAATTCATTTTGATTTATCCGTTAAAATTAGCGTGTTGCCCATTAATGTTGGTTTGTTAAACGCCATAATTTCTATATGTTCTTTTACGCGAAAATGATAATCTTTATCTGACGGTTCTATTAATCTTGTTTTTGAAATTTGTTTCATTTTCTTTCTTGAAATTTCTATATTTTGAAAATTAAATTCAACCAACTCAAAATCAGAAGGAATTAACCATAAAGCAGTTCTAAAACTTGTCATCGCTCCTTTTTTTGTTGGGAAATGCTTTCCTTCGTTATTCCAAGAATGCCCGCCTCTTCCATCAGAATTCATTCCGCCGAACCAAAGATTATGAATTGGGTTGTAAATTTTAAAATAATTCATTTTCTAAATCTTGTTAAGTCTTCAAAACGATCTTTTAAATGACGAATTGATTTATATGTTCCGTGTTCTTTATTTATATTTAAAGTTTCTTCAATAAGATCTGTAAGAACTTCTTTATTGCTTTTTTTAGATTGAGTTTTGGGTTGATCGGAAACTTGCTCTTTGTTAAATTCAACAAAATCTTTAAATCTATTTTTTAACCATTCGCCCGCGGTGAAATTTCCGTGCAAATCAGCAAGTTTTAAAACTTGCTCAATAAGTTCTAAAAGAACATCTTCATTATTTTTTTTAGGAGCTGGTTCGGTTTCTTTGCGAACAAAGGTTTCTTGCTCTAAACACTCAATAATAATGCCAGTTCCATTACAATCTGGGCAATCTATTGTTCTGTATAAAACTTTATCGTTAGGGTAGTAAGGAGACCAATGATATTCATTTAATTCACCAGGGGCGAAATCTGATTCAGATCTTCGGTATGTGCGTGTGCCACCGCCATGACACTTATGACATTTTTTAGCATTATTCATTTTGAACAAACCTTAAATTTATTTTCTATTTATAATTTTGCAATATGGAAGATTTTTTCTTGTTAAAATAATAGTGTCAAATGGTTTTGATTTAGTTTTTCCGCCAACTTTAATAACCTTAATAAAATTTGCTTTTGAAGATAATACCAAAAAATAATGATGTTCTCCAGAACAACCGTCACTTGCTGGATCGAACTTTATCAAATCACCAACTTTAATTTCGGCTAATGAGTTAATCATTTTTAATATTTAATTTCCATAAATCCTTTTGATTTTCTTAAATTTTTAAGAAGTTCTTCAGTTTCTTTTCCTTTTTCTTCTGGCGTCAAAGAAGCAACCCTTTTTCTTTCCGTTTCTTGTTGTTCTTTGTATTCTTTATTCATTTTGTCAATATGCTGTTGTAGAATAGAGGGCGTCTTATTTAAAGTATCAGAGTGCCAATATGCGCTTCTACTATATTTAGCACGGAAGTCAGAAATTATTTTATTTTCTTCTTTTTGTTTATTTAAATGATTTCCGTTCAAAATATCTTGGAATGAATAAGAATTTATTTGAACCGCCCACCAAATAAACCACTCGCAATTTTCTGGCGGAACATTTTTGTATTTGCTTCTTGATTTGAATTTGTTTTTTAAAATTTGTTCATAGGCTTCCGGATAATTGTTTGTGATATATTCGTGTGTTATTTTTAAATAAGCCATTTATACTTTCTCTTCTATTTCTTGAAGTTCTCTAATTTTATTTTCCCAGAACTTTATAGATTTTTTACTTTTTTTAAATTTTGCCTCGCGAAGTTTATTTTTTGATTTAAAAATTTTAAAATCCAAATTCTTTTTTAATTCAACAAAGAAGTTTTCAGCATAATCTTCAAAATCTTTCCAGTCTTGTTCAACTGGTTTCCTACCATTTCGGCGGGAGAAACCACTAAAATATTCTTTTTTAAGTTTGTTTTTATTGTTTTCAAATCCTATTTTACTTAAATAAAGAAAGCCTTCTTCTCTTCCAACGGAAGGAAATTCTCCATATACACGAATAAACCAATTGTCTGGAACTTCTACAACTTTTTCTTTAGAGCCGGCAAAAGAAATGACTATATCTGGAACTTGGAGGGTTTGTCTACCCTCATTGCGCAATGCGCCGATAAATCCTTCATAAATTTTCATTTTTAACCTTTCACATTTAAAATTTCTTGAAGAATATGGACAACCTCAACCAAATCTTTTTGAGAGCGCATTACATCCTCAATGTTTTTATACGCCCCCGGTGTTTCATCTAGAAT
>Ga0209518_1001159_pt1 | contig 29890 bp, 47 predicted proteins | sample RifGroB1_FD_183993 | JGI IMG/M metagenome (GOLD analysis project Ga0209518, IMG submission 183993) | Groundwater microbial communities from Rifle, Colorado, USA - Groundwater B1 (SPAdes) (version 2) | ecosystem: Environmental > Aquatic > Deep subsurface > Groundwater | place: Rifle, Colorado...
ATCAAAAATCCCGGCATTGCCTTTCCCGCTGTACGCGGGGTGATGTCTCCGTACACGTTCATGGTGTACCTCCTGGCCGGTAGTTATCCGGCAAAGTTTCGGCTCCTAAGGATACCGGTTTTTTCGTGGTGTCGGTGCTGAAAGCACTGAAACTACGGGGTCTAGCCTTATTTTATGCTGCAATCTTTAATTTTTTAGCTTCTGCTTCAAAGGCGGCGTCAAAATCATCGGGGTCATCTTCAGACGTTACCGACGTGCGCACCGTGTCTGTAACCTCCATACGCTTCAATCGTGCCGCAGTCTCCTGCTTCTTTACGTCCTCCGCAGCCTTTGTCGGGTCCGGTGTCTGGATACTCGCTCCGGTCGCGGTCTTAAACGTGCTGAACAGTTCTACGATCTCAATGGCACTGCCATCAGCCAGAACCTTCGTGTATTGCGGTTGCAAGAACTTCGGTTGTGTCTCGATCCACTTAACCACATCCGGATAAATCTTTTCAGCGTCGGCGTGTGCGGTATAGATCGTGTTATAGTGCTTCTCCTCCGCTGAGAGGTTGGCGGACTCGATAACTGGTGCGATCTGGCCCTTGAGTGCCTCTACAGTCGTGGTCAGCAGGGTCTTGACATCCTCCAGCTCTTTCTTCAATCGATCTTCTCTCGCTGCGTGCTCCGGCCAGTCCTTGCGATACTGTTCTTCGGCAGCGATCTCTTCCGGTGTCCGCACTATAGCGGCAACGGGTTCTTCCTTGACGGGCTCTACCTTCGTAGCGGCTATCGCCTCGGCGACTAGCGCCTTTATATCTACTGGAGGGTCAGCATTTTGTTCAGGTTCGGGGTCAGTCTTTTGTTCAGGTTCGGGGTCAGTCTTTTGTTCAGGTTCGGGGTCAGTCTTTTGTTCAGGTTCGGGGTCAGTCTTGGCGTCACCCTCCGGCTGAGTAATTTCGTTACTCAGTCCCTCGTCAAACCCTGCGCTAAAGAGATCATCCGCCAACGCCTCAGTGTCGGTTCCTACGGCTTTTAGGCTCACGTTAAAAGCTCCTTTCAATATTGGTTTTCAAGTAACTACATTTTTAACACATTGTCAAGTCAAATATCTACTCACTTTTAATTTTTTTGTACTGCAAAGATGTCAAGTAATTCACTGATCTCCTTGATGCGTCCCTGCGTCCCCGCGTCAAGTTCTTTACTGAGTCTGGTGCGCTCCAGTTCGATGCGTACTACCAGGTACTCGAACAGGTCTTCGCCGACACTACTTGGCGGCAGCTTTTCTTTCAGGTTTTGCAGCAGCTCCTTCTCCCTTTCCTTTAGGTGTGATCTGGTCGAGAAGTAGCTGGATCGACTGTAGAGCGGTGGCATCTTTGGCTCCTTTCGCTTTGGCAAGATTCAGGGCGATCTTAGAAAGCCCGTCCTGTACTTTAGTAGTGATGGTCTGAGCGATCTCTTCCGCCTTGGCGGCTTTCTCCTGTGCTGCGGCCAGCTGGAGCTGGGTCTTGCTCTCATCCAAACCTTGCTGTACCTGGGCTGCACGTGCCTGGTTCTGGTCGTACTGCGCCAGCTTGGCTTCGGCCTCTTTCTTCGGCAACAGGTATTTAGAGGGCAGGTCGCGGGACAGCAGCCGATCCTGCAACATCTCGCGCTCATCTAATTGGGTGCGTTCCCGGTCGGTGAGTGTGCCGTTCAGTTGGTCGAGGGCGGCGCCACGTACCTCTTTAGCCACCAGAGACAGGTTGCCTTTAGGCATCACTTGAAAATCACCCTTGATGTCCGCCTTCTCGTTAAACTCCATGTTCCATTTAACCAGACTGCCTATGAAGGACTTTACAAAGCGGTCAAAGGAGCGCACGTCATCTTTCGTCACCATATCCCCGCCAGCGCGCATCATGGACATATTATTACTGGTACGGAACGCCTCGCCTAAAGGCTGTGCGTCACCCATCGTCCACGACTGGAGGTGGCTCTCGGTGTCGAACACACGCACGAAGTTATCGCGCAGTGCTAACAGCTCAGATGTGTGGTTGGGTATGTCGTAAATCCGGATGGCGGGATAGTTGGCTTCGTTGCCGTCGCCGTGACGGTGGATGGTCATGCCGCCAGATATCTTGCCGACGTTGCGGGAGGTATCCAGCAGGTCGTCGTTGACCTCCTTGATGGAGCTGGCGCTATCGGCCATGTTGTCCATGATAGCGCGGTCGATAGCGCAGATTTTCATCTGTGAGTCACGTAACGTCTCCACCTTGGCTGAACCGGTCAATGGGCCATCCTCATCCTCTTCAGGAATGAAGGCGTGGAACATGTCGGAAACTTTATCTCCAAAAGGTGCGGTGTCAGCCTTGATGACGACCTCACCCAATAGCCAGATGTCGGCTAGAATATCCTTCCCGAGCGCCGTACCTGGTACAGTCACCCCGATATCAGCCAACTCCTGTGCCGAGATATAGCCGTACCAGCGAATGACCTCGAACTGGCGCACTTCAGTGCTGGCGGTGGTCTGGTCAGTCTGCTTGATGCTGTTCAGCTCCGCCTCGAAGCCGCGTGCCTTGTAGTTGCCACTGGTGTGCTCTCGCAGGTACTCATTGATTTCATCGCTGAGGAAGTCGCTGCGTTTGGCGAGTGCTCGCAGCCCTTGGCGTGAGTATGCCTTGCGTACAAACAAACCTTCCTGGGTATCCCACGTTTGTGCGGATAGGTCAGGGTAGACATCCCACGCCTTGAGGGTGCTGTAATAGGGTCGCTTGAGTTCCTTGGACACCGCCGCGAAGTTCCCTTGTTCGTCCGGCTCCCACACGCGCTCGGTCTGAGTCTTGACCTGCGGACCCTCGACGACGCCAAAACCATAGATGCCGCCGCGCCGGATGACTTTTTTGCATAGCTCGGGATAGTCGATGCCTTCATCAGAGAGCTGATCCTCACACTCCATAGTCATGCGGTCTGAGCGTTGCTTGGCCAACTCCTTGACTGCCTGCTCGATCATCTCACTCGTGACTGGTTGCGGCTCCTGCTGCGACTGCTCGGCAATCAGTAGTTGCTGCTGTTCGAGGGTCGTAATTATGTTGGCCAGATCCGCCTTGGAGATATTGGGGAATGGTGACGGCTCCAGGCTCCAGTTCTTCTCTTGGGCCGGGAACATCATCTCCATGATCTTGGCCACCCACCCCACGATCTTGGTGTGGGTATCCTTGGGGTAGACCCTCGACATGCCCTCGGGGATCTTGATCTCGGGATCGTAGATAGCTTTGTATTGGCGCAGGTTGCGCAGCCATTGCAGTTCAAGCGTATTGCGCTCTCGGGCAAAGGTCTCGAACTTACCCCACATGCGCTTGCCGAGGGCCTCCAGTTTTTCCTTGTCGGTAACTATCATAGTGCCTCCCGGCTAGTAGCCTGCGTATCTGTCTGCGGGTTGGTGTGTGTGCTGGGTCGTATTGGTGCTTCTGGTGCGTACAAAATGTGTGGGGTCGTAGTTCTTGCCGAGAATGAACAGCGTGCCGTACTGATCTGCCTCACAGACATGACTCCATTTATTCTTGTCCGGCGCATCCTTGAACTTGCCATCGGCAGTCTTCTGCCGTGTATATCTGTACTTACTGCGCAGCCCCTCGATCAGCATTTTACACTCGTCGTCATACTCAATGCCTGGTTCGCCGTCCGGCCACCAGTTGCGGAATGGTTCGTCCAGTGCGTTGATCCGTGCCGTAGGATCGTTGGTGGCGGCGCACTTGACCGCGTTGCCGGAGTCAGGCATATCGGTGACATATATCTTCTTCAGCAGCTTCCTGATTGAATCGTCATCAGTCTCATTTTGCCTCTTCCATGCAGGGTCGCCGATAAAGACCAGCGGGTTATTCGGGAAGTAGTTTTTGATCGTAGGCCAGAGTTTTGTGGAATTGAATGTTTTGAAACCCATGTCGAAGCCTACCGCCTCGCGCAGCTTTCTGAGCCGCCCGTCTCGCCCCAGCTGCATGAATACCGCCGCCGGGTTACGAGCTGAATCAATACCGACAATCACAGGTAAAAAGGGGTCGATCTGCAAGCCGCGTTTCTTCCTCCGGTCATACTGAAACGACTTCTCATAGACCGGCTTGCCAGACTGGCTTTTGGCATATAGGCCGTGAACATAGACATCAATCCATGCCTGCGACTTGCCCTTGGAAAGTTCCTCATAATAGCCTGGTCGCAGATTCTCAATGTTCTCCGCTTCTGGTGATAATCCGGATGGCTGCTTGAACGCATCAACCTGAATAATGGAGTTTTCTTCGTCCTCCACCTGTGGCAACCCCTCCATAAGTTTGTAGTGATCAGAGTCGATCTCTGGAGGGTTGGTGGTGTAGATGATCCCTGAGCGATACCTGAATCCTTCCGGAAAAGCGTCGGACTTGCTCTGCGACGGAAATCGTCCACGTCTCCCCTCAAGGTCAGAGAGCAACGGCACTGGGATCTCGCGTGCTTCCTCGACCCAGACCCATGTTACCTGGAGGGAAAGAACGCGTTGCACGTCCTCGGGCGTATCCAGTGAACGAAAAAGCCATTTGGAGCGCACGTCGTTGAAGCTGAACTCCATCGCCATGTCGCTCTCTTTCCACTTATATATCTCGACTGGTAGCAATTCGCGTACAGACGCCAGAGTTGTATCCTTTAGCTGCTGCTTGGTATTTCGTACTACAAGCATTACGCTTTCGCGCAGTCCATTTGCGCCTTGGGGCATCAGTATGCTCTGGCGTAGCAGCTCGACAATCGCTCCGGAGGTTTTGCCCCCGCCGACTGGCCCCATTAGAGCACGCATAGAGTGATCTGAGAGCATAAACTTCCGCACCGTCTTGGATGGCGTATAGTTTAGCCCACCTATAGCCATTACTTCTTCCCCTCATAGCTGATACAACAATCCCAAGGCTGGCGACTACTAGCTGTCAAAGAGCACTTCCTGATCTTGTTTTGGTGGAACTTACAGCCCTTGCAGGATTTCATTTATCCATCCCTTCATACCCTTTCAGAATTAACCGCAACTGCTCCTCAGCGTCCTGACACAGTAAGAGATCCTGCGTCATCGTCTTGATTATGGTCGCCGACGAGGTAGTCTCGGGCAGAGCAGCCGTCCGGTAGATAGTCAAGCTGAGTGGTGGTGGCGCCGGGCAACGGGTTATGTAGATCGTATCCGTACAGCCGGTCATCAGTAAACACAGTAGGAGCCATCTCATTGATTCCTTCCTTTCAGTATTTTGAGCGCCTGTGTGGTCGCGTCGCTGCAATCCTCAGGCCAGTTATCAAACATTTCCTTGAGCTTCCGGGCGGTGTCGGCCTGTCTCTTTTTAGTCTTCGATAGCTCCACGGTTGTGGCGGCCAACCTCGCATCTTGCGCCTTGGACACCGCTGTGATTGATGCGAGCTGATTCTTCAGACCTTGCCCTTCAAGCTGAGCAGCCTCAAGCCGAAACATCTGGAAACGCAAGAATAGGCTTACTCCTGCGAGCACGGCGAGCAGTAGAATACAGAACGCCCTCCACGGGTTATCGGTGACGAACTTGATGGCTAGGTAGGCGAGTTCCATTACTGCGCTCCTTCAGGTGCTAGCTTGGTTTTGGAGTAGGCGTCGATTACAAAGATGCCTGTGGTCAGCATAACCCACTCTGCGCCTGCGATAAAACCGCTGACCAGTAAATAAGTAGCAACGACCCAAGCCACGTATTTTTTTGCTATGAAGGTTTCTGCCAATCTTTTTAATCTTTTGAGCATCTTAGCATCCCCTATACTTATTTGGATCTCTCTGCACACTGATTGCACTTCTCGCAGTCGTAATCGTCGGCAACGAAACCACCTATCTGCTTGCAAAACTTAGCCATGTCCAGCTCCTTGAAATAGAGGTATAAAAGCCAATTCTGGTGATTGACCAGAGATGCCAAGTACTCAAGCGACTTCAATTTTCCCATCCAGCCAGAGAGCTTGTTGTGCCTTCCAGTTCGGATCTTCGTAGTGGGGTGAGTCCGGGATACTTTTGAAGTCGTACCCGCAGCGCAATCCCAGTTGCTCACCTATCCGGTGCATGGCATTCCAAACGTCGTCTGGGGCTTTCCACCACAGGGTTCCGTCCTCTTTTTTCGGGCATAGGTCAGCAGCAAGACCAAAGTTGTGAGGTGATTGGCCGCCTTTGGCTTTAGTGACGATATTACCTGGAGCTGTTCGGCCCTGAGCGTAGAGCTTGTCTTGTTCCGCAATAGTTCGCCTCCCAGATGTAACTATGGTGCGTATACCCATGATTAGTAGTTGTGCTTGTAGTTGGATGATTTTAACTTTGAAATCCGACTCCAATGTGTCGATGGCTCTCATTTACCCGCCTTTCCGGCAGACTGTGCTGCCTCGATAATGCCGTGCTTGATGGCCCACGCGATAACAGTCACCAAACCTGCACCAATCGCCGCCAGAAACGCGTATCCAACTGCCAGTATTCCGCCGTTGATGGTTCTGATAGTTCGCTTCAACAGGGCGATCTCAGCCGGCTCAAACCCCATCGCGCATGACTTGTGACTTACCGCTTGCACGACCTTAGCGATAATTAGTATATCGTCACGCGTTAGTGCATTACGCCGTTTCTCACCACCTTCTGGTGCGTCAGTCAGTTCGTCCATTATGTCTTGTAGCTCTGTGAGGTCAATGTTGATCGGCCCTGGCATGCGTGACCTCCGTTTTACTTTAGTGTGGCATCATCGCCCTCATCGGGCTGTATTGACTCTTTCGTGTGTCCCTGATCCCAGAAGAAAAACTTATCGATAATTGTCGCGAAGAGCCGTTCTAAATCATCCCGGCGCTTGCCTACTCTTGATGAAATATATTCGTCGCCGTCTCCAAGGCAGATGGCGTTCAACAGGCAGTCCAGGCCGAGCAAAGTATGCTTTAGACCTTTGCCAAGATTACGAAAGTATGAGCGCAGGAAGTTCATTGATAAGTTCCTCACTCGTCGGTATTGCCCGCAACGCATTCTGGCAAGCGTTCAACACGTCATAGCACTTCCGCCAGCAGCCATCGCGCCAATCACAGTAGGCCAAACCCTCAGCGCTGAACACGGGATCGGTCGAATTGCTATAAGAGCAGGCCGAAAGGATACCATCATACATCCTGAGCCTCGCGCCTTCGTCCAAATGGCACTGGACGGCGGATTGCAGCATAGATATGATCCTTTGTTCTTCGGCCAAAGCTTGCGCTGCTGCTTCTTCCGCAGTGAGATCGGGGATGTCGTATATCTCGACAATCTCTTTCCCGGTCGAGCAGTCCATAATCATTCTAGTTGCTTGTGCCATTGCTATTTCCTTTTGTACAGTCGTAAAATTGATCCAATTTTTATGCCGTTAGCGACATCTCCTACAACGGTAATACTGGTTATGTTGGTTATTGTGGCCGAATATTTAGCTATAGATACATAGTTGATCAATGCGTCTAGTCGCATCGTTTGACCTTGGATTACGCCATACCCCCCTATTCTGGTTATATTGGCAGTGCCAAATAATACAGTCTGGGTCGTGGACATATCGCCCAGTTTAGCAAAGTTGTCTGTACTAGCTATATACGCCGTTGTAGCAAACGCGACCAAATATTGCTGTTTGTACCCAGTTGATGACGCATCACCATTAAATCTGATTGAGATTGTATTTGTACTGGTATTTACAGGTAACAGTTCGACTACCAGTACATATCCGCCGTCAGTATTCCCATCCAGGCCCGAGAATGTATAGGATGTCACATCGCTGCCGGATATGATTGTCTCGGCTTTTAAGAGGCTTCCTAGTGTCACCACCGAAGCAAGTGTCGCTTTCTTATTCGCGCCTGCTTGCAAAATAGGTATAAAGTCCGCCCCTGTTGGAGTTACTGTCATATCTGCGCTAATCTTGGTATCCGCCATTTATGCCTCCCGCGCAAAGCGCGTACCGTCTTCTCGTAATATATATTCCGCATCCTCACGAAGAAATGCATTAATTGCTTCTGCTATCGTCAATGGTTTAACTATTCCACCGACTAAAGTGTATAGCGTGAGGTCTTTTATTGTGCCGTCAATTAATGCTTTAAATGCTGTGAACTGCTTTAGTTCCCCATTGATTAGAGTATATAAGCTGCTACCTCCCTCTGGTGGTGTTGCTGATTCTACCCACACAATCACCGGCTCATATACCTGCCAAGGATTAGCTGAGATGAGGGTTATTTCGGCGGGGGAGAGGGCGCGGTTGTAAATGGAAACAAACTGTATCAAACCTCCGAAAGATTGAGATATAGTCACTCTCCGTCCGAAATACACGGGGATGGAACCACTCAAACCTTTTAGTGTGCCGGTCAGCGTACCTGTTTTGACTGCGCCGTCTGACCACAACGATAAATTTGTACCTGCGGCTGTGACGCACTGAGTAAATAAGGTATTTGCATTCACGGCGTTGTCAGCAGTGACCACAAAGGCTGATCCAGCCGTGTTAAAAGCAATAAATCCCGGTTTACTTGTGGTTTCTATTCGACTCTGGAATACCCTGTTTGATGTCCCATCATCCTGATCCATGACAGAACGGATGTTCGCTGTCCCGTCATGGGCTTGGATGCTAAATACAGAGTAGGCAGTACTACTAGGTACAGGTGCCGTAGCATACTTGGATGTATCCCGATTAAACAATAAGCCATGGGGCGACCATAGCGGATTTAGTAATGATGCCACCCCGCCCAACCCTGAAAAAGCTGAACTCCCCACGCCCTCATTAAACGCCCACACGCCCACAAGCCCCTGCGCAAGCGGATTACTCCAATCAAGCGGAGTACCGACAGGAGGTTTAGTGGTATGAGGTATGCGAATTGGTTTTATCGCCATTAGATGCTTATCCCATTTTTCCGCACATAGACATTGGGTGTATACGCACCCGCTGTGGTCGCCCCTTTACGCACCTCTACTCTATATTTGTATGGCCCTGTCAACATAATTGACCGACGCTGAGTAGTGTTGAGGACGTATGGGATTAAACCCACGGTGAACGCCACTGAATCAGCATTTTCCGAAGATAAATCCGGTGTACAAATAATGCGGAAAAACATATCACCGCCAGTTGCTCCAAACGCCGCCTCGACTTGTATGTGTGCCGACTCGCCAGGATTGAGTGTGTCCCATTGCGTGAAGTGATTTGTGGCAACGTAATCAGCGTCAACATTGGTTGTTTCGGATAAACTTGTGTTCAATCCAGTCAATGTTACTTTATCGTTCCATGCCATTTTATGACTCCTCTACGGCGTATAAACGCCGATTATTGAACCGTTGCCGTCAAAGTCTCCAGCTACCGGCGTAGCGGTCATTAATTTGATCTTGCGTACTCGTTGAGTGGTGTAGTCATCACCTGGATTGCCTAAGTCGTCAACAGATTGTGCCAGCTCTTGCAGGGTGTTAGCGGTGTCAGCGAGGTTGCCTGTGCCGTCCATTGGGATGAAAGTATTTATATCCGTTGGTTTATTCTTAATATAGTCAGCTTCGGTATCTACTGACTGATCCCAGTCAGCCTGCACATTCTGCTCTGCTGTTGTCGGTGCGTGCGCTGCTTGAGAGTGATCGTAGGCAGTTTTACCTCTATCGCCGCGATAGGCGGTGGTGGATGTTTCGCCTAAAGCTACGAGAGATGGCAGTTGGCTGGATGGTACAAACCCCCCAACTAGATCCGCTTTATTACTCAGGCCGTGAACATTAGTAAGTGCGGCATGGGTGGTGACTGTCCCAAATGGCTCCGCCCCAACTTGCGTGGCTGTAACGCTGTGGGGATTTGTTGTAGATGTGATGTGGCTCTGGATGTTGGTATTAGCCGGCTCGTAAGTTCCTGTGTGGTTATGTGTCGTTAGGGCTTTCGCATCCAAAGCGTTCTTAAGATCAGTCTGATCTGCAAGAGTACCGACGATCCCGCCCCATACTCCACCACCTCCACCTCCACCTCCAGTCGCTACTGGTATCCGCGCGATGATCGTTTGGGGTGAAGTCTGGGTAATCTCGATAGTCGGCTGTCTTTGCTGGATGATTATGGCTGGAGTGGTCATGGCGCCACCGCTATGATAAATGATTGGCCGGTAACAGTCTGAGCCGAGGCGTTGCTGATCCGCATCCTGGCCGCATATCGCCCTGCGATTAAGGCAGATAAGTCGATAGTGTAAACTCCGGTCAGCGGAGCGGTAATCACAATCGGGTAGTTGACAGTGACACTATCCGACCCGGTAACGTCCAGTGAGAGAGTGTATCCGGTAATATTAAGCACCGACCCATCCTCATTGGTAAGCGTGCCTGATACCGGCAAAGTGTTGCCTACAGTGAGCAGGAGTGGGGTGGAGTATGCATCAGCACTGAGCGGATTGCCGCCAAGTTTGAAGTCGATCCACTGGAGAGCTGTAAGCGCACCTGACGGAAGTGGTGCTGTGAAGGGTGTTACATACGGGACATTGACCTCACACAGATAGTAGGTCAGCCGATCGCCTCGGTCGTTGGGCCACAGAGCAACTGAGAACAACCCACCTGCGTCAGTGGTGGCAATCTCCTTGACCGGAGCAACCCGCTCGCCGGTCAGAACGTCCCACGCATCAGTCGGCGCCTTGTTGGCATTGACCAGCGTGAACGTGATCTTTTTACCGACCAGCACAGTCCCGTCAGGAGCGACCAGCGCATCTCCGGTATTGGTTATAGTACGAGTGGTGAGTGCCATCTAAGACTCCTGGCCGGTGATTATCCGGCGAAGGGTTTGAGGTGTTTACAAATTAATCTGTATATTCACCATGTTAGCGTTCTGACTGGTTGCGGCTTTATCTTCTTTTGGCTCCAACCCGCCCAGCTTGGCGACTGTCCTGAATGTGTCCATCTTAGTGGTGAATCCCAGCTCAGGGTCGTGCAACTTGGCGTCGATCTCACCCAGGAAATCTTCGGCAATACTGGCGCACAGCCGCTTAAAGGTTAGGCCATTATCGCGCACCTCTTTGGCAGCCCCAGCCAGCGCACGCCGGAAGGCCAGCGTCATCGCCCACTGCTGATAGTCCTCAGCGGAAACGCCATGCCGGAGAAGCACCTGCTCGTGTGTCTCCACACCCATCGCCAGATCAATAGGTAAGCGGGTTGGCCAGGGAGTTAAAGGTGGTGCGGTGGTAGTCACAGGGAGGTTTGTGTCGTCGGAAAAAGGGTCGTAAATCTGACGAGTATCGTCAATATAGGCCGCTCCACCTAAAGCCAGTTCAGGCAGGGGTGCGAAGGGCAGATTCAGTATGTCGTGCGCATGTGTGTTCATGCGCCCCACTGTGTAGCATAACTATGTTGGAAGTCAAGAGAAAAATGTGTGACTTTTTAACTTGGTGGTGTGTTAATTTAGTACATGGAAAGTTCTTTACATTACTTTTTTGTGGGTTGGAATTTTCTGAGGGCTGTGATTTTTCACAACAAAATCAAATAGTTAGGAACTTTACAACCTCTTTCTGTGAACTCCGTGTATTTCGCAACCCATGATAATGGGTTGGGGGTGGTGCGATCAGCACCCCCCAACTGCTTTCCATAAAGTGAGCGTAGCGAATTTACTTAATGCTGTAGATTGTATGACGTACGAGAAGCGAAGCGCGTCGTGATTTGGTCGCCTGTTGACGTAAGCGGAGCGAGCGTGAACGTGGTAGGCGATTTACCTAATCCCCGAACGAAGTGAGGGGCGCGAAAACACGGACACAAAAAAGCCGGGTGATTAGCCCGGCCCTGGTTGATTTATTCCTCGTTTATTGCTGTCTAAGTATCAAAATAACTACTGTTCCCAGCGCAATTAACAGGATCATAAACATCTCACAATCCAGCGACCCCACAATGCTGAGCGTTCGTTGCGCCTGGCGGTAACATTGATGTAAACTTTATCATTGATCTGCGAGGAATGCATAACGGCGGTGCCGAAATAACGACGTGCGCGGTCCATATCTGCCTTTAATGCTGCTCTGAGTTCTGCGCCGGTTATGCTCTCCGGCGTGCCTATGGGCGTTATCAGTATATCAAAACCCATGTTGAGTATATATCTTTTGTTGTTTTTGATTATCATGGTGTGGGCTCCTGATATTCTGGGTTTGTCTCCCGTCCGCGCGATATCTTGAATGGAAAGGGGCAGTTTTCCTGGTATGCTTTGCGGTTCTCTTTAAGCTCTGCCCTGGTAGCTTCAAAGCTTTCATACTCCCAACCGTGGCCGTAATTAACGTATATCTTCCAACCATACAGGTATTTATTGACGCGCTTTTTCATCTTATTTACCCTCCTGATTTCCGAAGAGCTGATAAAACTTCTCGCAACTGATCCAGCGCGGCGTGCTGTCGTGTGCTGGTATTATCTCAATCATCGGTAAATCAATCTTGCTGACCTGACAAACGTCGGGGAACGGGCCTTTATACGTCTTGCCTACTACCGGGAAAATATCAACTGTAATTTTCATACCTCTAAAACCTCCTCCCCCTAATGCTATTAACAAGATCATCCTTCCACCTCACTAATCACCCGCTCAATCTGCTTGATTGTGCCTGGTATGTTGTAGGTCTGGAACACAATCCCGCCGCCGTATTGCTTATTGTGGTACTTGCGGCCATGGATCTGGTTCATAAGCTTGACTGTCCGAGCGTATCTTCCGCTAAACTCTTCTGTCCTCCAGCTCTCCGGCTCGCATTGCAGGAAATGAATCACGTAACGCGGGTTGCCGTAGCTATCCGAGTTTACTCGGGTAAAATCTTCTTCTTTTATCATCTGTAAAACCTCCAATATAAATTAGGGTTGCTGCTAACATTGTAAATCCACTGACCACAGCGCACTAAAAGTCCCGGTAATACTGAAGCTGGGAAAGTCTTTGAACCTGTAAGCATTGCAGGCCTTAGCCGTTACACATCTCATAACCCTAAAACCCTCTTAAATTGAGATATGAAGCGCTCTATTTCCCCCCTGTTTATGGTATGACAGCCCGCCCTAACCTCACCTGTGTCTGCTATGGATGTCAACTCAAAATGCCCAAGCGGTATTTTGTGGCCGTTGGTGTGATATGGTGCAAAATGGATCAACCCTTGGGCCATTTTAACGTCATTTACATAATATTGCCGGGATTGCCAAAACCTAAGCGCCCTAATTGCATGGTCAAGCGGGCATTCCGCACCCTGGGAGGTGACAACAACGTCGCCCTTGATAGTAATTTGATCCTGGCCATAAACCCTGAACGAGCTGGGGAACCTGCCGGCGCCGGTCATCAACCATAAATTATACCGGTCTTGGTCCTCGATCCGTTGCAGCCGTGCAGCCTCTGCTCTGCGGGCCTGGGCGGCTTTTTCCTGCTCTGCTACCTGCTCTGCTACCTGGGCCGCGTACTGCGCAATCTCCTCAACGTTCACCGCCGGCAAGTCAGGAAGGTCTAAGCCGAACGCTTGACAAACTTTGAATATCTCATCACGTCGAGCATTGTACACCTGCATGGCAGATAGTTTCGTGGCCTGTCGCCTGCGCGGCCCGAATGCGCCTTTGAGGTTGCGCTCTGCCTCATCAATTGCTGGTTGTATCATCTCCGCAATAGTTCGCCTGTATGACCTCCAGCGGGTGAATGCCGGCGTATAAAACCGGTTGATGTGTCGTGTCGCATACCGGGACGCACTAACATGTTTTGCTGTCCTGGGCGTCAGGCCCTCGCTGCTCAAAAATGCCCACGTATTGCCGCCGGTGTCCGTCTCCAGTTGGGCAATAACAGTAGTGTGCGAGTACAGCAATTTACCGTCAAAACTCACGTTTGAGCCGTTGCGGGCGCTGTCTTGGCTTTGGTGTGCCCAAATGTGGATCACCTGGTCTGTCGGGTATACGTGTCTCTGTCTCATTTTCTCAACTCCTTTTCCATCGTAGATATAAAAATTAGTGCTGCTTTGTAGTCGGGTCTGTCTGTGCGTGCCGCTAGATCGTCGGGTGAGCCGGTGAAGCAGCCGGTTTTTAGTGTGGTTCGGCTCGCGGTAATAAATACCTGTAAACAGTCATTGCGACTACCGATATTGGTTATTGCAAAATATTTTAGCAGTAGCTCGTCTCCGTATTTAGCGCCGCTCAGGTTGGCTCCGCTCAGGTCGGAGCCGCTCAGGTTGGCTCCGCTCAGGTTGGCTCCGCTCAGGTTGGCACCTCCCAGGTAAGCACCTCTCAGGTTGGCTCCGCTCAGGTTGGCTCCGCTCAGGTAAGCACCTCCCAGGTAAGCACCTCTCAGGTTGGTGTTGTACAAATCGGCGTTGCTCAGGTCGGCGTTGCTCAGGTTGGCACCTCTCAGGTCGGCGTTGCTCAGGTCGGAGCCGCTCAGGTTGGTGTTGTACAAATCGGCGTTGCTCAGGTTGGCACCTCCCAGGTAAGCACCTCCCAGGTAAGCACCTCTCAGGTTGGTGTTGTACAAATCGGCGTTGCTCAGGTCGGAGCCGCTCAAATCGGAGCCGCTCAGGTTGGCTCCGCTCAGGTCGGAGCCGCTCAGGTTGGCTCCGCTCAGGTTGGCTCCGCTCAGGTTGGCACCTCCCAGGTAAGCACCTCTCAGGTCGGCGCTTCTCAGGTTGGCACCTCTCAGGTTGGTGTTGTACAAATCGGCGTTGCTCAGGTCGGCGTTGCTCAGGTTGGCACCGCTCAGGTCGGCGCTTCTCAGGTCGGCGCGTTGTCCTGTTGTTGGGGCAGCCAGCCATAATTTATGATTATCTAATATTTTAGTCAATTCTTGCGGTGTCATAGTTTTAAATCCTTTCCCCGTTTATTTTGTACTCATCATCATCATTATTCTCCAGATAATCCCTGGCGTTTTCCTCCGATGTATCCCAGTTGTAAGCATCCTCCAGCTTGTCATATATCCAGTCCGCAAAAGCTCTAAATGCTTGGGTAATAATCTCTTCCGCGTCGGCGGTCATTTCTTTGCCGTCCTGACGTTCCACCGTCACCTGCATACATCCAGAGTGGTAATAGTGTCCGCGCTGATCTGTTGAGGCGGTGAGCTGGTAAAAATTCCTACTTTGCACCCTTTGTAAGTCTTTTACTATCCGGTGCAAGGTGGTGTCCTGGGGTGCGTAGGCTTTAACCGCTTTCAGCGATCCGGCTTTATACCGATAATTACCCTCATAGCAGGCGCCGTCGCCTTGATGCCAAAACCCCGAATAATAGATATTAGGGCTATAAGTTGTTTCGCCCTTGCTATTTTTACCTGTCCTAGTGTTTATATCTAAGCCAAACAGGTCTGCAATCATGGCGGCGCCCTTATATACCCATTCAGCACCACCAAAAAACTCACTACTTACTTGACACTGTTCTTCAACCAGTTTCTGCTGCACTTTTTCCGGGAGTTCCGAAAATTTGTAAACCGGATAAATGTCTGTTTGTTTTCTCACTTTTAGTTACCTCCTAAGATATCGATCATACACCAAGCCAAAAATAAAACACCGCCGACGATCAAAAGCATAGTCACCTCACACAATTTAATGTTTAAAGTACAGGTAGATACTACCGTGGTTTGTGTAGTTTGTCAAGTTTTCCGCAAGGTCAAATATAGGCCCTATAATTAAGTATAATTAGGTATAACTTCACCCCACAATAATATCACGTTTAGGCTCGACTTTTCGCAGTTAAGCCTGGTGGTTAAGCCTACCACTACAAAACCAGAATACATATAATATAGAAGATAATATCATGCTCAAACGTGTGGTTGGGTGGATCGTGATAGCGCTTTTTAGGTGATTCCAGTGGGTTATGGCGTTGTGTGGGATATCAATAGTATGTGCAAAACACCTTCGTGATAGTACTCCAGGGGTAGGTAAGTGCCAGAAAAACAAAGAAAAGTAGGGCTGTTTGGTGGTATGTAGTATTCTAGTAAGAAAAAGAACAGTACCACGATTGAAGAGCCAATATGTTCATATGGTAGTATATACATTCTTATTGGCACAAAGCCACGCCGAAAAACAGTCGTAAGAACGTATTATACTCGATATGAACGTATTGGCTCTTTGTTGGTACCTCTGTTCTCGTTTTCAAACTAGAATACTATTTTATCTTCTCCTCTGCGCCGACCCGCCTCTATTGGGCATCCAACCCACTATCACGTTAGTTTTTTTCTATTTTGTGTGTTACTATTAAAGGGCTTTTACCACGGCTTTTCAAATTTGACTTGACACCTTCTGAAAACACCCTTATTCTACCAAAAACACCACTTAAAAAGGAGTAAAACATGGCCTACCCAAAAAACGACGCTCTGCGTAAATTCATCATCGACTGTGCATCTGCATTTACGCCGCTCCGTACTATAGGAGACCCATCTGTGGCTAAGATGGTGGCCGCAGAACTGAAAAAAGAATTTCCTGCCCGATCTGACTCGTCGCTATATCAAATCACCTGTTACTATCTGAGGGGCGGCAACAAGAAAACTAAATCTGACTCCAGGCGCACATACACCGCCCGTGAGTTGGCTCACATTGATCTGATGTCGTCTAAGGACCGATCTGCATACGCCACCGCGTCTGGGAGAACACTACGGGCTGTAGACGCGGCTCTGAGCCGGTATAGAAAAGGTATGGATGATTACGCAAACTCAGCACCCTTTTCCGGATCTATGGCTCTTGCCGACATACAAAAACAAGGGTACATCAACTTCAGTAATACCTCTCACCTAAGTATTTATGGCTTTACCCGCGAGTCTGTGGCGGCTGCCAGGGCATTTCTTGCGCATCCTTACGGCATATCACTAAGAGCACCTAACATCCTGTACCATACAGTAACTAAACGCCGTTACGCTATGAGTGGGTCAGAGCAGCAGATGCTTTTAACCGACCCGAAGAACTTTCTTCGTGAGCGCGCTGACGAGATAAAAGCTGGCTGGGTCTGCGCTAATGTAGATCCTGTAGCCGATGGCTCGTTTGACAGCGCCCTCGACGAGATGCCGTCAACAAAGGCATACGAGCGGCGTAAGATTGGTAAAACAGTACACTCCCTGGCGGAGAGACTCACTTCTGTTCTACAGACCCCTGGTTTGGTGGTGGCTAAAAATACAGTAGAGTACAGTAGCCTGGACACGCTGCGTGTGTGGGTGAACTGTGCTCTCGGTAATGCTGCGCTGGGGTTCAACCCATCAGACCCGTCTACGTATATAGACGACACCAAACCGGCTTTGTGTGCCGAGGATAAACATCTACGCATGGTTAAGCCTCGCGTAGAGAGTGGCCCTCTAAACCCCGACAAACCTTTTAACCCGTCAGAAAAAGCCTTGGCGGCGGCGTTAAGGATTCTTAAAAAGAGATAAAAATAAAAAGAGATAAAAATAAAAAGAGATAAAAATAAAAAGAGATAAAAATAAATATTGACATTCAACAATAAATCACTGTAAGGTTCTTTACAAAGACACACTAAAAATGAAAGGAGAAACAAAATGAGTAAACCTGAAACCATGATGATTGACAATGTAAAGTACGTACGTGATGACTCAGTCCAGCAAGTACCGCAACCGACTGGAGCCATTAAGATCGTCATCCTCCCACGCGGGTGGAACATGGTCGGCCACTTCTCTCAAGAGGGGTCGAAATGTAAGTTGGAGAAAGCCTCGGTTATACGCCGCTGGGGTACAACCCAAGGACTTGGTGAGCTAGCTTTAAAGGGGCCGCTGGCAGACACCATCCTTGACCCTTGCCCTCTGCCTGTGGAGTTCCACGAGTTGACCGTTATCGCCACCATGGGTTGTGTGGAGGGTGTATGGACATCCAGACTTTAACCGAAGGTTTATGTCAGACCACGTACGGAAACGGCAACGGAAACGGCTATGGCTATGGCTATGGCTACGGCAACGGCAACGGCAACGGCTATGGCTACGGCAACGGCAACGGCGACGGTGATGGCGACGGCTATGGCAACGGCTATGGCAACGGCAACGGCGATGGCTACGGCGATGGCAACGGCGATGGCTACGGCGATGGCTACGGCTATGGCTTTTAAGGAGATCTTATGAACCAACCGGAATTAACCAAGAAACAACAGGACGCAGTAAAAAGGGTTGACCGATCACTCATGGACAACCAGCTCACCACCTACTCTGTAATGGAGAACCAACTTTACATGGCCCTGACAGCCGCCTTGGAGTCCGTTGAGATGGGTAAACAGATCGTGACCTGTTTGGACAGGGAAGAGGCGGAGAACAAGATCCTGCGTGAGCAGTTAGAGAAGGCTGACAAGATGATCGAGATGTTAAGGGGGGATGCACCCATATGATCGGACCAAGCACTGTAACCGAGCAGAACTATCCGGAGTTTAAAAAGCTCTATAAGAAAGCGGCAGATAAAAAGCTGGAGTCCTTCATGTTTCAAAGCAGTGAAGTTTTGACCGGCTACGCAAAATATCTCTGCGAGTATGTAGAAACGCAGCGAGGGTGGAAGCCGTGATTGTTTAGCTATTTTACAGGAGGGTACTATACATGAGTGATGAGGAGATGGAGCAGGTTGGGTGCAAATGTTACCGGCCAGGTGATCAAGGTTTTGAAGCGCTGGCTGCGCGGATTACACCGCTGGAGTTAACCGAAGGTTTATGTCAGACCACGTACGGTAACGGCGACGGCAACGGCGACGGTGATGGCAACGGCAACGGAAACGGCTATGGCAACGGCAACGGCTATGGCTACGGCAACGGCAACGGCGATGGCTACGGCAACGGAAACGGCTACGGAAACGGCGACGGTGATGGCAACGGCTATGGCAACGGCGATGGCTACGGCGATGGCGATGGCAACGGCTATGGCTTTTAAGGAGATCTTACGAGCCGACCAAAACTTGCCAAAGAGCTAACTACTTCCGAAAGCTGGCCGCAGGGCTGGAGTACACGGATACAGCAAAACATCTTTGGCACAGGATTTATATCAAAACATTTACATCAGCAAGCACAGCCCCCGTATTATCGAGGCTTTGGGCGGAAGACACAAGCCTGATACATACCGACATCACCACTTACGTACAGACGGGAGTTTGGACAGGATTTAATCAGGAGTTTTTACCGACTGTTGCACTGTCTACACAGATAACATTAGCTGCTGGACAGTCTATGCTCGCGGTCTGTATTTCTGGCGGACCTATGACGGATGTTGAGCTGAGGTTGCACACGTAACGCTTGAGCGTTACCAGCCGGTACTACGCCTGGCCATCTTATTCAGAAGGAACGAAGCATGAAATTCTACGAGTGGAGCATGTCAGATGACTATAAAGCACAGAAGTACCGCCAGCGTCTCAGGATGGCGGGGATCGAAGAAGAAAAGGAAGAATTGAGCAGTGAAGAAATCGCAGCATCGCACGCATGGGAAGCCGGGATTGAAGAGGGCAAGCGCCAAGCTGCGCAAACTCTTTCCGAGTTGGTAACACGCGGGATGCCGAGGGTAGATTTACCATTCAGATAACGGCTTGAGTACAGCGGCGGGCCTTATCGCCCGCTGCTACGATTTGTTATGATCCGATTGCCACCGTCCCCGGCATAAATAAAAATGCACAATGTGCATTATTTTTATTGACACCAGATACACAACGTGTATAATGTAACTCAGATGGACAATAAATCTGAGGAGGAAAACAAAATGAAAACTTACAACCCTACCCGCTACAACGAACTGGACCAGAGAGCAATGAAGGATTTTACGGTTTACAACATGCTGCGTTGCACCGGCGATTTGAGCCCCGAGGAAATCGCAGAATACAACGAGCTGACTACGCAGAACGCTATTATTGGTCGGCTGGCAAAGAACATTTATGAGCAGGCTATAAACCTCGACTTGGAAAACGTCAAGAAGGTCCTTCGCAAACTCCGGGGAAGTGAAACGATGGTAGTGACCAAGGCAATCATGGCCGAAGTCTACGAGCTTGACGATGTAGAGCCTTTCCGTGTGCCGACATCCTGCCAACAAGAACTCGCCGAAAAGATTGCTGCTTGGTTTGCTCAGGGCGGTCACGAGCTGTGAGCACTGCCAAGGAACTCAGAGAGGCCCGCGAAGCTGCGGGCCTCAGCATGAAGCAAGCGGCGGAGAACTCCGGCACACCATACCGAACTTGGCAGAGCTGGGAAACCGAAGGTCGCGACGGTCGCAGACCTCCGGGGATTGCTTTTTCCTGGCTGGCCCTGTGGGTGAAGCAACATCAAGGATCATAACGAGTTGAGGCACACCAGACGGCCTTATGGTCTGGTGCTGCCGATGGTTAGCCAGATTCAGGAGGATAGTATGGGCGACATGGGTGATTTTTGGAAAGATGTCAAACCGGAAATGCAAGCCAGAAGCAAAGACAAACGTGCCAACAATCGGGAACAACCCGCGCAATACCTAACAAATGTAGGCATTCCTTTCACTTCCAATAACCACGGCGCACACCTGATAGTCGAGGGCAAAGACTGTTTCATTGATTTCTGGCCGGGAACTGGCAAATGGATCAGCCGCAACAAAGAATCCGGTTTCGGAGTGCGGAACCTAGTTAATTTTATTACTGGCTAACGACTAAGCGCACCGGCAAGCGGAGCGCAGACCGTGTGCCGCGACTGGTTATGTGGCCGGAAGTGGCATACAAATTTATTTTCACTCGCCGCATTATTTCTCTTGCACAACATAACTAGTTATGATAAATATTGACTATCAAATCAATTCGGAGGTAGTCGCCATGTGCCACACAGAACCATTCCACATTTTTAAAGCCAACATCTTTGAACTGGTGAAAAAGAATGTCCCATCCGTGACTATGACATGGCTGGAAAAGCATAGCAGCCGGATAGTTTTATACTGGAATTGTGGCGAGGGTTCCGCCACTGCTGCCGAAACTATCACGGCATTCGCTGCCGCTGAATTCAGCAAAACATATTGTGGTAAAGAAAAATCACCTATGGCGATGGCTATAGCAATTCACCATTTTTAAGGGGGATGAACAATGAGAGAACACGAGGCGCATGAATACCGCGAACGGATCAAGAAACTCGAAGAGGAAAAGAAATCGTTGGCGACTGAAAACAAGGGACTCCGTAAGGAACTGAACAAGGCGATGGACAAGCTGGAAGACTTGGAGGGTATCTGAAAATGTATATCATCAATGGTAAATATTGGGCTTCATCTCTGCCGGATTTGGGGCCAAAAGACTTGTATATTGACGTTACTTACTTGATCGGAACTTTGACTCCTGAAATGTTGGTAAAGCTCCGCGCTGCGATTAACGGCAAACTGAGCAAGCGCAAAATAACACCGGAACAACAGGCAAAAATGCAGGCCGCAAGGCAAAAGGTCACATAACGAGTTGAGGCACACCAGACGGCCTTATGGTCTGGTGCTGCCGATGGTGCCATGAAATTAAGATTTGCAAGATTTGAGTTCAAAAAAGAAGATTTCTGGATAGGGATATTCTGGAAGAAAAACGCATGGTGCAACGGAGAATCCCTCGATATTTGGATTTGTCTGTATAAGCTGGTTATATTCGGAGGTTGTTATGCACTGGAGGGAGCAGCAGAGAAAAAGAAACAGAGAAGGTACGTCGTTTATTATGGGTATGTGTTTCTTGGCCTTAATAGTCATGACTCACTCTTGTACGCGAGAGCCTCAACCAGCTCTCATGACCAAACCTATATACACACCGTACACAAGCGACGAACTTAAAATAATAGCTGAGAGGACATACACCAATGCAAGAGAATACCACCGATAAATACTGCGCGGACCCATGTTGTGGTAAAGTGCTGGTACAAGGCGGTCAAGAGACCAAGTATAACTGGACTAAACGCATGTACTGCGGGAGATCGTGTGCTAGACAGCACCAAGTAGACAAAGGCAACACCACAGGCAGAAAAAATAACAGGTTTGCATACCCACAAGCACACCTGTAAAGGCGATAAAGTTCTTGACAAATAAGCAATAACCAGTCAGAGTACAGCCTTCAACGAGTGAGCCTCTCGAAGAAGCTCGCCAGTTGTTATATCGAGAGGAGGTGCACATGAAAAAGTAAACCTTAAAAACCTTGTGAGGTAGAAAATCGGCGGCGTCCTTGGTGGGATCGCCGCCTTTTCAGGTGAAACTTTCGAGTGATAGCGAGACGTAGAAAGGCGCACCACGACATGATTGATTTTAATGCGCAGGTAGTTGGATTTGACCTCGAAACGCAGGGAGTAAGACCTGAGTACGCACTACAGCCGTGGAGAGCTGTGACAAAAGAAGCGTGGATCAGTGCGGTAGCCTACACCAAGGGCGAAGTATCTCAAGGGCAGCTCTACCCCTCCACTGAGTCGATCAAAGCTGTCCTGGAGGCGGTGGTGAAGTCTGGTGCTTACGTCTGCGGTTGGAACGTCGCATTTGACTGCTCATGGGTGTGTGCGCTGGGTCTTGAGGATCTTGCCTTCGAGATAAAGTGGTTGGATTCTATGTTGCTCTGGCGTCATCTTGTCGTTGAACCTGAGGGTGATGATGTACCGGCGACCAAGCGCAAGTCATATAAGCTAGAAGCAGCGATGCATGAGTTCTTCCCAGCAGAAGCAGGATTCAAAGAGTTCAAGAACTTCGCCACGCAAGACCCAGAAGAGTTGAAGCAGCTACTATTCCGCTGTAAAGAGGATACCCGCTTCGCTGTACGACTTGGTGAAATGTTCTGGCACCAGTTGAGTCCTAAGCAGCAGCAGGCAGCACTGATTGAAGCCCGATGCATCCCGCAGATGGCGCGAGCCAATGTCCAAGGAATTTGGTCGTCAAGAGATCTTGCTGTAAAGTTGCAGGAGAAGCTGGAGGCCGAAGGCGCCGCCGCTCGTGCGTCACTGGTCGCTACTAGCCCAGAGATCGAGGGGGTGAACCTCGGGAGCCCTACGCAGTTGGCAAAACTACTGTTCGATACTTGGGGGCTCCCCTCACTGAAGCAGACCAAAGGCACCAAGACTAATCCTGAGGGGAATAGATCTACAGATAAATATGTACTTTATGAGCTGGCGTTTCAAGATGAACGAGCAAGGTTGTTGAAAGAGGTGCGGGAGGCAAAGGGTAACAACACCAAGTATGCTGTAGCCACTCAGAAGTGTTTAGACTACAATGGCGACGGCTTTATCCGGCCGCAAGCGAGGATCTTCTCAACCTACAGCTCCAGGATGACGTACAGCTCAGACCAGAAGCGTCGAGGCGACAAAGACGCCGGCACCAAGGCCGAGGCGTACCAGATTGGTGTAGCACTGCACCAGTGGAAACGAGGCAAGGACTTCAGGCGCCTGATCCGCCCACCTGAGGGGTATAGTCTTGTTGAGCTGGACTTCGCCGGTCAGGAGTTCGGGTGGATGGCGGTGGCGTCGATGGACGAAACCATGCTGTCGCTCCGGGAGCCGGGAGAAGATGCTCACAGTTATATGGGAGCTCAGATCGCTCAGATTGACTACAAAGAACTGATTGCGAAGGTCGCGGCTGGAGATGATGAGGCGTCGTTTCAACGGAAACTCGGGAAGTTTGCCAACCTCAGTTTTCAATATCGAGTAGGACCCAAGACCGCATTAATGAAAGCACGCACCGACTACGAGATGGACCTTGACGAAACCTTTATCAAGCAGATCCTCGCCACATACAAGGCGACATATAAAGATGTCGCAGGAGCGCCAGGTACAGTCGGCTATTGGGCTAAGGCGATCTATAAAGCCAAAATGCAGGGTTATGCTGAGACGTTTGCCGGCAGACGGGTACAGCTCAAAGGGACGTGGTCTGGTCGGGACGCATGGCCGATGGAGAGTACCGCCATCAACTACCCGATTCAGGGGACGGGCGGGGACCAGAAATACCTTGCGCTCGCTGTAGCGAGGACGCCGGAGATGCTGCGGAGGTTTAACGGCTATACATATTTTGAGCTTCACGACGGCTTATTTTTCATTTTCCCGCACGCTATAGCTCAGAAAGCCGCCGAGGTTTTCCGTACCACACTGTCAAACCTACCCTACAAGCAGGCATGGGGCGTCAACCTGCCGATTACCTTCCCTGTTGATGCAAAGATCAGCTCTGAGTCGTGGGGCGATCTGAAAAATATTTGACGCTCACCAATAATATTTAAATAAAGTTCTTTACAAAGAGATTCTTTATGTGCTACGGTCTGAATCAGGAGGTATTCGTTATGAACTGCCCCAGGTGCTCAGGGAGAATTGAAGAGGCGACCCGTACTTACGGGCTTATGGGTAAGATTTATGTCTACATCTCCTGCCCTTTTTGTATGTACGACGCCACAGCGGAACTTGATATCAAAGACTTCATGGAGGAGTAAAATGCTGAGACTGAAACCTAACGGAGTGCTGGAGAAGGTCAAAGGGCCGACGGTGTTAGAACTAGATGAGAAACTTGATTGCGCCCGACGCAGACAAAAGGAAGCACGTAAAAGAGTGCAGAAGGAGGTTGATAGGTGATCTATGCCCACCAAATAACATTCCAGCAGCTCCAAGCGTCCAAGGAGGCAGTCTGCGATCTTCAGGGCCGGATGATCGGCGGTCCTGATACCAAGATGGAATCCGACTGGACGAAGTGGGTGTTGTGGCAGAAAGCGATCCAGAAAGCCCCTGTTGGCTCAGTACCACCTGATGTTATGGCGTATTTTCAGAAGACCAAAGGACTGACAAAGGTGCCTACACGAATCGATGTTGAGGATGCAATTTTAATAACACCAGCACCACCACCATACAATATCGAAAGCCAAGGACTCCAAATGACTCAAGCCAAACCCTTCACCCCGCCAAGATTCACATGGTCCTACACCTCAATGGCTGAGTTCCTGACCTGTCCCGCGCAGTGGGCCGCCAAGCGCTATTTCAAGACCATCAAAGATGTCGAGTCTGAGGCGATGCGGGTCGGCAACATGATCCATGAGACAGCGGAACACTATCTGAAGTCCAAGATTGGCCAGACCTTCAAACCATCCAGCATCCACACACAGTACCTGCCGGTTGTCCAGAAATACTGCGACGCCTTGGTCGCCTCCGGCGCCGAACTGCACGTCGAGCGCGAGATGTGCTTCGACAAGCAGATGAAGGTATCAGCATGGAAGGCTTGGGACACTGTATGGGTCAGATCGAAAGCGGACGTACTTGCCCGAAAAGACCAGCGCCTCTCGATTGTAGATTGGAAAGGTTTGGCACTAGACACACCACTACCCACCCCAACTGGGTGGACAACTATGGGTGATGTGTGTGAGGGAGATAAAGTTTTCGGTGCCGACGGCAAACCGTGCACTGTTACCGGGAAATCTAAAATAAAAAATTTACCTTGTTATGAGTTGACCTTTTGTGATGGATCTACAATAACATCCGATTGTGAGCACCTATGGGAAGTTCGGGAGCGTACAAGCAAAAATGTATATAAACCTAGAATAGTATCCGCCCACGATTTATGTGCTCTAACTGAATTTAAGAAGCTAAATGTGCGTTTATCACAACCACTACTGCCCGTCGGCGAACCAAGTGGCTTACCCTTCTATACTATCGGGTGCTGGCTTGGAGACGGCAAACACACAGACGGCTCGATTAGCAAAGGCGACCAAGGTATATTCGACCACATTATTGAAGAGGGCCTGTTTGTAAAAGAGCCTCAGAAGTGTATAGAAGGTAAGTGCCCTACGCGGACGGTTATCGGGCTTAGAACGCTACTTGGCAAAGAAGGATTACTTGGGAATAAACACATCCCAGCGAGGTGGCTCAGATTTTCGTATGAGGATAGGGTAGCGCTCCTCCAAGGTTTAATGGACACTGATGGGTCATGGAACTTTACACGGACGCAAGCAGTATTTTGTACTGTGAACAAATCTTTCGCTGACGAAGTTTTTGAGTTATTGGTGACTCTAGGCCAACGCCCTACCATACACACTATTGATGGTTTTGGTTTCGGAAAAGCGGTCAGATCATATGATATAACATTCACCCCCATAGGACTCACACCATTTCGGGCAAGTATTAAAAAAGAGAAGTTTGAAAAGTACCCTTCTAAAAACCCTCGTACGTATCGCCAGATCAAGTCGGTAAAGTTGGTGCGCTCTGTACCGACCCAGTGCATCAAGGTGGACTCTTCCGACAGCATGTATTTGTGCGGAAAAGCGATGATCCCCACGCACAACACAGGCAAGTATAAAGAAGACTTCCTCCAGCTCAAGATGTTCGCAGTGTTCGCTGCTCTGACCCCAGGCTTTGAGGACGTTCAGGAGTTCGACCCGAAGTTTATCTTCACCAAAGAGGCAGCACCCAAAAACATTCTGCGTCTGCCCGAGCCGATAAAGAGGAGTGAACTCAAAGGTGTACTCGGGGAGATCCTCGGCGTGGTGCGTAGGATGGAGGCTGCCTGGGAGGGTGGTAATTTTCCCGCAAAGCGGAACGGGTTGTGCCGCAATTACTGCGCAAATACGGACTGCGCACATTGCGGCGGTTAGATCATAATCTCGCTGGTGACGTAACCACATCATTTTAGGAGGATCAAAGTGAACAATATTGAATATGGAAACAGACTGATTCGGCTCGGCAAGCTGATGAAAAATGAAAAGACAAAACTTAAAGACCTCGTACATGCATCTTTAGACTGCGGTTTAATTTACACGTATGGGCTGACCCCACAACCGCATGTGAGTGTTGAGTTAGATTTGAATGGGCCAGATGTGCCGCCCCCACACCTCGAAGAGATAACTGGCAAAATTAGGGACATACCGGTCAAGTCACTGGTTCCGGTGATCGACCAGGTACGGATTGCGGCTGCTACATTCGAGAGGACTACCGGTAAAAAGCCAGTGAGCGTCTATCTCGGCTATTCGGAGTGGGCAGACCTCAAAAGTTCCGATTGGGCACGACAACAGTATGTCGAAACTCGGGAACCGACGGCGGACGGCAAACGCATTTACGTGGTAACGCAGAACTCACATCTTGTGGTTGCATAAAATCACCTGTGGAGGGTACATGGAAAATCTTAAAACAGTCGGCGACTATATTCGCAAACTACAAGAGTTCCCAGAAGAATGGCCTGTAAATGTCTCTACACCCGCAGGCGGTGGAGTTGCTATCGAACACCGTGAAATAAAAGGAAATCCGGTTGTCGCAATTTTCGGTAGCAACGGTGGACGGTTCGGAGAGAACCCTTTAACCGAACAAGAGTACATGAATAAGTCCGGCCAGTTTATGAGTATGTGGAATAACCCGCGCTACTCTTACACATCCATTCACGGCGACCATAGGATGTACCATCCGTCCGGACAAAACGATACTTGCTATGGTACACATTTTGACCGCCGTGTTGTTGAGCGTATGGTGTCAGAAGGGCTAATACCTGCCGACAAAGTTGACGTTGAGCGGGTGCGACATTGTGAGGCATAACGGCTTGAGGTCGCCATGAAAATAAAAGATAAAAAATAAATCAGATGGTGGATGTGTGCGAAAAGGGGTGCCCGAATCGTCCGTGTTACTGGCCCAGACAAAACCCAGGCTCATTCGTTCAAGGTCGCGGATACAGGAGTTACAGGGATAAACGCGACAAAGAGTACATCTGCGGGACTCGAAACATCCACGGGTGCCCAGACGATTATTGATAGCAGCTTTTAAATCACAAGCAAGCGAAGCGGAGTCGGAAATGAGTAATATAACGATCAAGCGTTGGTTATGCCGGCGCTGCAAATTAAGGAGGTAGTCATGGCAGCAATTACAGTACTAGTCGAATACGAGGATACAACGACCATCCCGTCATTTAACGCTGGGATGGAAGTTCTTGGCGGGAAAATCACCCGCGTCCAATTTTCTAACCTTTTCGCTGAACTTGATTTAACGGTTCCGGTGCGCCAAAAAATCTTGATACTGCTTGACCAAATGGAAGAGTCAAACGACAAAGTATGTAAAGAGATTTCAGGGTCTGAAACCATATCAGAAGACGATGCCTGGCAGTTTAACGGACTTGCCATGACGAATAATGCAATCAGAGAAGTTCGCAAACGGATAATTGAACTGTTCTGATCAGCATAACGCTTGAGGGTCAAACGGGAGCGAAGCGAAACTGATTGCAGCGTATGGCTATGGTGCGCTGTTGAACGGAGGAACAGTCGCTGTGGTGCTCCTTGGTTTAAATCCACATAACGCTAACGGTTAGCCGATAGGCGGGTTATGCCCGCCAATTCTTCATCATGGAGGTAGGTTGTGATTGATAAATTTTGGGAGCCAGTGGCAGACCTCGAACTGATGGTACTCGACCTGGACAGCGAGCCCATGAAAGATGACCCCGAAGATCCGCAAGAATATGGGTGTGTGGTAATAGGTTTTGATCTGACCGACCCTGAAGGCTGCCGGTCGATCCTGACTATCACAGCAGATAACGACCGAGAGGCAGACGTAGAATTTGCAAAACTGATAATCAAAGGTTTGCAGGCTCTCATACCATCTGAAACACCAAACAGGAGGAAACAATGACAACCTACGAACCAGTAAACTCAGGGCATGTCGCAGCGATGGCATGGGAGGACGAAACCATGCTTGTCCGATTTAAGTCAGGCGATGAGTACGCTTATCACGGGATATCCTTCGACACTTTTGAAGCAATCAAGGAAGCACCTTCGGTCGGCAAGGCGCTCAATGCCTGCGGCGTGAGAGGTAATAAGATATGAGAATATTTGCTTTAAGCGGTAAGGCTGGTAGCGGCAAGACATCTTTCGCACAGCACGCAGTTAAAGTGTTTGGAGGCGCCAAGCTAGCCTTGGGCGACGCAGTCAAAGAAGAGGTTGCTGAGTTTTTGGACTCCTGCTTGGTATCGTACGAACAGCGCCATCTCTACGGTACCCAAGACGACAAGGCTGAGATATTCTCAGTGCTCGCCGGTGACTGGCTCCGGACTGACTATAGGCTCAGAAGGATACTCAACCCACACACTAAATTCGATGGGGTTTCAGTATCTATGTCGTATCGTAAGCTATTACAGCTCTGGGGCACCGAGTATCGCAGGAGTCAGAAGGAGTCATATTGGTCTGACAAAGGCCGCGAGAAGATCCTCGCCACACCAGGACTGGTATTTATTGACGACCTAAGATTCTACAACGAAGCAGAGCTGATTCAGGATCTTGGTGGTGTGTTGATCAGGATTGAACGCCCTGGCGGGCCATTTATCTCGACTCCCGACCACCCCTCGGAAACTTCGCTCGACGGCTACAACATGTTCAACTGGACATTGTGGAACGGCGCGACGCTAACCGAGTTCCAGCAGGAAGTCGAGAAGATTATGCGGGTGATGATATGACGGGTGAAGGACTGGTCAAGCAGGAAGTCAAGGACTACCTCAACTCCATCGGATGCATTTCGGCCACGAAGGCGCCGCTGGTCACACCGGCACACCATGGTTGGTACTTTATGCCGGTGACTAATGGTATGGGTGTGAGTGGCATTCCGGACTTTCTAGGTCAGTATCGAGGCAGGTTCTTCGCCATCGAAACCAAAGTCGCCAAGAAAGACCCCACGCCACTGCAATGGCATCAGATCAACGCCCTCAATATCTCAGGCGGCAAGGCGTTTGTCGTGCGAGGGTTGGGGGGTCTTGCAGAGCTAAAAGAGTGGGTGGCTAAAATAAACAAGATGTAAAGTTCTTGACGGTAAGAGATGTTATGTGCTAGGAAGACCTACATGCGAAAAATATGTCAAGAATGTAAAGATAGAATCAGCGCCAGAGTGAAGTACGTCGTCACGGCCAAGTGTGTAGATGGTAAAATAACCATCTCTGTCGGTGGCCCCTACGAGGGCAAGAAGTATAAGATAATGGTTATGGAGGAGGTAGATTGACACCCCAAATTACTGAATCGCAACTCAAACACATCTTCCTCCAACAGAAGCAAGGGCTACCGCGGGTTTAGCGTGGAGAAGAGTAGCGGAGGCGAGCATAGTCTACACAGATTTAGGTATATCGAAAGGTATGGAGCACGGCATTGCAGA
>Ga0209518_1001164_pt1 | contig 29819 bp, 24 predicted proteins | sample RifGroB1_FD_183993 | JGI IMG/M metagenome (GOLD analysis project Ga0209518, IMG submission 183993) | Groundwater microbial communities from Rifle, Colorado, USA - Groundwater B1 (SPAdes) (version 2) | ecosystem: Environmental > Aquatic > Deep subsurface > Groundwater | place: Rifle, Colorado...
GAAATCACGGAGGACTCCCCCCTTGTCCTTAAAGACTTAAGGATAAGGGGGTTAGGGGGTTTGGATTTGCCACCCTCAGGAAAATCTGAAATAAAGAATATTCGATTAAAACGAGAAATGGATTAATAAGACAAATGAGAAAACGATAGGTTAGAAAAACTTGCAAATAAAATAAGAGTCCACTCTAAAAAGGCATTTTTTGAAAATTTTATATTTGATTATCAATTACATTAAAGGTAAAAAATGGCTTAAAATAGGGTTTTTAAAGTGGACTCAAATAACCCAAAAAATACTGCCACAGAAAAAAATCCCTCCCACTCTGCAATTCGAAAAACTGCATTAAATTAAAAGACATCGCAGGGTTCAGCCATGGGTTATTCCCTGCGATTTTCCTGAGAAAATGCTGTTTTTTTTAATTCTTTCTTCGAATAGATCACTAATCCGGTATTGGTCTCCCCTCTATTCATTTTCTTGATAAAATCGATGCACAGCACCGCCCTGTCATCCCGGGGAGGTCTTCCCCCGCAAAAATCACTGATTTCCCTCATTAATTCCTGGACAAACTGTTTTACATCCAGATGATTTCGAGTTGATAAATAATCTTTTAAACGGCTTTCTCCAAACATCTCATTTTTAGAATTTACCGCTTCAAGAATTCCATCGGTAAAAAGAAGTATCCGATCCCTCTCCTTTAAATCCAGCGAGCAGGTATCATATTTTTCACCCTCAAATATTCCCAGAAAAGAATCGGTTTTTTCAGCCAACCGCATGACCTGACCGTCATCTTTCCGGTATAAAAGAGGAGGGGGATGCCCCGCCAGAGTATATTGGAGCCGGCCGCTTTCCAGATCCAATAAACAAAAAAAGGCGGTAAAATAAAGCCCGGAATCCCCTAATATCCGATAGATATCTTTATTGACGGCAGCGCAAATCTCCCCTGTGGACAAATCAGGCTTCACATGTGTCTGAAAAGCCAGTTTAATCATAGTAGTAATCATGGCGGCAGTCACGCCGTGCCCGGAGACATCTGCCATAAGATAACCATAAGTATTGGGACTTACAGTCATAATGTCATACAAATCGCCGCCGATACTTTCCATAGCTTTGTAACTGGAACCAAGATGAAATTCCTTTCTGACGGGAAAATTACCTTCAAAAGGAATAATCCTGCGCTGCAGTTTTCGGGCCATTTTCAACTCTTGCTGAATCAATGCGTTCTGCTCTTCCAAAATTTGATTACTGTGTTTCAGATCTTCTGTCCTTTCTGCTACCCTATCTTCCAGACATTCAGTATAATTTTTAATTTCATCTGCCATTGAATTGTAGATATTTGCCAATAATCCCAACTCGTTTTTTTGCGTTATCTTCAAACGATATTTAAAATCCTTTAATCTAAATTTTTTTACCCCTTCTGTTAAAACCTGAATCGGTTTGATAATCGTCTGCTTCAAACTGAGAAAAATAATGAGCAGAGAAAAAAACAGAACCAGCAATAATTGAAGAACTACTTTCATAATTACATTTGCTAAATCCTGTTTCATAAAATGATCGGTAAAGTACAGTTCGACAATACCCAAAGAAAAATTATCTCTTTCGATTGGTTTTCGGTGAATTAAGTAGCTTTTTGTTAAAATCTGATCACTTTCTTCAGCCGCTGCATAATCTTTTATTTCCCATTTCCAGTTTTTAATTTTCCCTATATAAAATTGATTTTCATGAATTTTAACAAAAATAGCGTAAACTTCTCTATCCTCCATTTCCAACAATACTATTTTTTCCGTTAATTGTTTTTCAAAGTTCCACAAAGGGTAAACTAAACTATGTCTGATACGCTCGGTAATTTTAGCCGCTTTCCCTATGATTTCTTTACGAAGCCTTTCTTTTTCCGAATAGTAAGAAAAGATCCCCATAATTCCCATTACAGTCATAAGACAAATAAACAGAATAGATAATATCTTTGCAGCAATTGAGCTTCTTGCCTTCATGTTAAAACTTGCCCTTATTTAGTAAATCATAGTAAAATAAATTTATTTTGCCCGTTTTTATATTGTCATTCCTGCCCTTCATTTCTATTCAGGAGCGGGAATCTATTGTTAATAAATTATTTAAAATTGTTTCAGTATATCATAACCGCCTCCGAAAGATTTAAATCAGGAAAATACTTTTTGAAAATTATCTTGAATGTTCCATCCTTTTTCATTGATTTTAGAGCATTATTCCAGGCCTTTACAATTTCCGGCGAGGTATCTTTGGAAAAAGCAATATAGGACTGCGAGCTGAAAAAAATATACACAAGTTTAAAATCCTTTGGAGAAAATCCAGCCTCCCTTGCTTCTGCCTCCAGAGTGGAGGGAGAATCGGCCAGAAGTGTCAGCCTGCCGGCCATAAGCTTCTTGTAATTGACTGTCGGATCGATTGTCTTGTCCAGATTCTTAAATCCAGCCTGGGTCAGAAAGATATCCCGGACATCATTTAAATATACCCCTATGGATTTCACTTTTTTTGCCTCTTCCAGACTGGAGACCGTAATATCCGAATCCGCCTTCGCATAAAAAGCATAGATGGATTCCATTATGGGCCCTACCCATTGAAACAGCGGATTCCTTTCCGCTGTACGGGACATGGAAAAAAGCACCACATTCGGTTCCCTCTGAATAGCATAGTATCCCCTTGCCCATGGCACCATTTTTATAGGATAGTCGGTTCCTACCCTTTTTTGAATCTCCCTGACAAGCTCCACGGTATAACCGGTAAGCTTTCCGTTTTTATCCACAAACTGAAAAGGCGGCTCATCCTCGGTATAAATCGTCAATTCAGAAGCGTTCAGAACAGCAGAAAACATAAATCCCAAAAAGAGATTAAAGACAAACATAAAAAAGAAGCCCTTTTTTTTCATTTCTCTCCCCCTGCGGCAGTATTTTATTTAGAAACCATGTTTTTTAAGTATTTTATTGACAGTTCCGTCTTTGATTATTTTTTCCAAACCGCTGTTAAATACTTTCACCAGCATCTCTGAGCGGGTTATCTGCTTGGGAAAACAGAGATACAAATCCTTCTCCTCCAAGGACGGGCTGATAAAATCCATTTCTCCGGCTTTTTCCGGCAAAAAGGTTCTAAGTAAATATAAGCCGACAAATTTATCAGCGACGAATAAATCAATGCGCCCTGCCAGCAATTTTTTTATGTTAGTCAAATCATCCACAACCTCTTCTTTTTTCAGATAATCAGCCTTATCAAATTCTTCTGTATTGACATATTCCCTCACCACGCCTATAGTATAGGGCTTTAAATCGGTTAATTTTTCGTAGGAAATATTTCTTCCTTTCTTTTTGAAAAACACCAGGGGACCGCCTTTAAACTTCGCAGAAAAGATAAAGTCTTTTTCCACTTCTTTGGAATAATATTCAGGAAAGTAGCCGTCATATTTTCCGCTTTTGGTTTCCTGCACCACCCTGGCCCAGGGAAGAAAATCAAGCTGCAATTCATATCCTTCGCGGAGGAAGGCCTCCCGGGCAATTTCCGCCACATAACCGTTATTAGCAAGTTTCTGCCCGATGTAGGGCTCCCAGTCCAGCGTCGCCAGCTTGATGATTTTCTTTTCCGCATAAAGAGGAAAAGAAAGAACTCCCAGCAAAAGTAACATTAAAATTTTTCTGATCATGATCTTGCTCCTCTACTTCAATTTTTTATTTTTCTGTGTCATACTTTTCCAGTATTTTTTTATAAATTCCTTTTTTCTTGATCATTTCCAGTCCCTCGTTGAATTTCTGGATCATTGCCCCGGCCTGCGGATTGTTTTTTGCAAACATCAGATAAAGTCCTCCTTCCGAAAGCGCTTTGTCCAGTATTCCAAAGTCTCCCACATTCTCCGGATAGATTTTTTTGATCAATTCCCATCCTACATACAGATCCTGAACAAACAGGTCAATCCGGCCGGCGTAAAGCTTCCTGACATTGGATTCTTCATCGGGAACATATTCTGTATCCAACCCCGCTTTTTCAAAATCGGGAATATACTGAATAAATCATAAAATGACCGCCTGTCATTCCGGTTTTTGCTTGCAAAAGACCGGAATCTGTTACTTAAAACAATTATTATCAATAGATTCCCGCCTTCGCGGGAATGACAAAGTAAATATAAAAACGGACAATTTATATTTTGTTTAGTATATACCAGTACCCTATATTCCCGCCTATTTTATAGGGTTTTAAATCTTCCAGTTTCCCGTAAACAATATCTTTTCCCTGAAGCCTTTTTTTCAGATAAAAGAAGCCGTTTTTTGAGACCGCTACGCTGTCCGTATAATGATAGATTTTCATCCTTTCATCTGTTTTGTAATAGGGAAAAATTGCGGCAACTTTCCCGCTTACCAGTTCAGCCTCGCAGCGCTTCCAGGGATAAAACCGGTATTCCGCCTCCATGCCCAGTTCCCTGAACACCGCCGTTACGATTTCAGTAAAAAGTCCGTAATTTTCCATGCTCTGCGAGGTATAAGGTCTCCATTCCCCGGTGGCGAGAATGATTTTTTCACCAGCAAAGACAGATAAAGCCAGCACAGTGAAAAAGATAGAGATCGCAAGAATTTGAGTTCTTTTCATTTCTTCCTCCTGTTTTTATAAAACTATTCAGTCTTGAATTTTTCAAATCCGCTTTTGATTTCATCAGCCACCTGCTTCAGCTTCATACTGATTTGATTCAGGTGCTCGGAGGCTTTTGAGAAATCCTCCAGCGCCGTTTTTTCCTCTTCCATGGCGCCGTGAATTTTTTCCCCCAGCATTTCCAGGCCTTCCAGCTGTTTTTTCACTTCATTCCCTTTTTCAATCTCTACGCCCGTTCTTTCCGCAATCTCGATGGACATGGATTTCAGACTGGTCACCGATTTTAAAATGACCCGGTTGGCACTTTCCTGCTCTTCCATGGCGCTCGCTATCTCAAAATTGATCTGTTTCACCTTTTCAATACTGCCCTTTAGAAGATTAAAACTCTGATTAGTTTTGTCAGTCATGCCCAAATTGACATGTATTTTGCTGGAGATTTCCTTTACAACCTGCTGAATTTCTCTGGCTCCTTCGGCACTTTTATCCGCCAGCTTGCGAATCTCTTCTGCCACCACCGAAAACCCCTTTCCATATTCTCCGGCATGGGCAGCCTCAATGGCGGCATTCATGGCTAATAAATTGGTCTGCTCGGAAATGTCCATTATTAATTGCACCATCTCCTGAATCTTCTCAGAGTGGGAAGAGACCTCCCGCGTCGCTTCGGACAGCGCCTTCATGGCTTCATTCCCTCCTACAGAAACTTGATAGAGCTCCTGGGTATAATTACTGGCCTGTCTGGACATATTCGTAGTGCTGCCGATATTGGCCGCCATTTCTTCAATAGCGCTGGAAGACTGCATGACTTGCTTTTCCATTTCCTGGCTGATATCGTAAATCTGGGCAATGCCGCTTAATATTCCGCTGATATTCTCATTGGAAATCTTGAGCATTTCCTCCTGAGTTTTGGTATGGCGCGTTACAGAAGAAATAGTGGCAGAGATTTCAATAGCGGTGGAAGCCGCTTCCTCAGTATTTGCCGTGATGTCATAAACAGAAGAAGTCAGGCTTTCATCCTGTCTTTTCAGATTATGAACCAAATTCCGCAGGCTTTGTACGAATAAGTTAAAATATTCCCCCACTTTCCCGATTTCATCCCCGCTTCTGACCGTAATTTTTCTGGTTAAATCTCCTTCTCCCTCCGCAATATTCTTCAGCATGAGAGAAATAGTATTCAGCGGGGAAACTATGGATTTTTTAAATCCAAAAAACACTATCAGAATGATGGAAAAACAAAGTAAAACAGTCTGGATAATTACCCGGATAATTAGAGCGTTCATTTTTTGATTCAGAAAATAATCGCTGAAATACAGCGCCACATAACCGATCACCTGTTCTTTCATTTTTATTTCTTTCTCCATGGAAAGAAAACTCTTTTTCAATACAGCATCATCCCCCTTTTCCGGACTGAAGGGCAGGATTTCCCCTTTTTCATCTTCTTCTATTTTTTTAAATTTTCCCAGAGAAAAATTTTTTCCGGGATCCTTAATAATAACCGCAATAATATCCGGATCAGTTATTTCCAGATCGATGATTGTTTTTATTGAATTTTCATCGATGTTCCATAAAGGAACCGCCAGATTATTCGAAAGCCGGTTGCTGACAGCCTGCGCTTTTTTGGCTATCGCGGAATTCTCTTCCCTTTTCTCTGCCAGAAAGGTAAAAACCCCTAAGGCGCCAGCCACAATCACAATGGTCGCCAGCAAAATAATAATCATTTTGACCGATATGGATCTGCTTTTCAATTGCTGCCTCCCGCCTGTCTTCATCCGTTATACTACTTAACTGCTTTTAGTTATAGTGAAAATTTTTCACCGACAAGCAGCCAGAGCTGAAATTTGTTTTTTCATAAAAATTTCTCTTGTTTTGCAATTATTTTTTTAGTTCAATTTTAAAGATAACAAATAATGTAATAAATAAAAAATTATTTATCAATATCATTGATTTATAATTTAATTATTATAAGTTATTGTTAATAAACAATAAAATACATGCAATTGAATGTGGATTGTAATTTTTTATAAACCAAGATTGTTATTTTCCGGCTTGACCGAGGGAATCTATTGACAATAAGTATTTTAAATAACAGATTCCGATCTTTTGCAAACAAAAACCGGAATGGCAGACGGTCATTTTATAATTAGTTTAGTATAAATAATAATCGACAGCCTGATTAAGGTTTATAAAAAATTGCAATATTCAGTTGCGTATAGTTTTAGTATTGACTAGTCTCAATACAGGCATAATCTTAATTTGTAAATATAAATATTTCATTTTTTAGTATTTTATGAGTATTTTTAATCTATGTCGTTTATTTTACTTTTTTTATTGATATTTTAACATATTCAATATTGTTTCGGCTGATTTTACAACACTGTTTTTCTTTTGCGGATTGAAATTCATCAGCCAAAGGAGTGAAATCATGCCCAGTGATGGAAAAAAAACGATCCTGCTTGTGGAAGATGAAGCGCTGATTGGAATGAATGAATCAATGCAGCTGAAAAAATACGGGTACAATGTTATTCATGTTTTAAGCGGTCAAGAAGCGATTCAAATACTTGAAAATCATAATCAAATCAACCTTGTTCTAATGGATATTGATCTTGGATCAGAACTGGACGGAACACAGACAGCCCAAATCATTCTCAAAAAACACTCCCTGCCCCTTATATTTCTCTCAAGCCATATTGAGCCGGAAATAGTAGAAAAAACTGAAAATATTACTTCTTATGGTTATGTAGTGAAAAATTCCAGTATAACAGTGCTGGACGCATCCATTAAGATGGCATTCAGACTTCATGAGGCTTATTCAGTCTTAGAAAAACAAAAGCTTGAAATTGAAACGAGAAAGAAAGAATTGCAGTATTTTGAAAAACGCTATCGAAGATTGTTTGAATCTGCAAAAGACGGGATCTTGATTCTGAATGCCGAAACAGGAATCATTGTGGATGTCAATCCGTTTTTAATTCAAATGCTGGGGTATTCAAAAGAGCAGTTTCTTGATAAAAACCTTTGGGATATCGGCGCGTTTAAAAATATTGATATTTCAAAACAATTATTTAAAGAATTACAGGATAAAGAATATGTCCGTTATGAAAACTTACCTTTAGAAACTAAAAACGGCATTCTGGTTCATGTCGAATTTGTCAGCAATGTTTATTTAGTGGATTCTGAAAAAGTAATTCAATGTAATATCCGCGATATCACAGTCCGAAAACTTTATGAAAAATCCCTCACAAAACATATCGATGAAAACGAAGCCCTCCTGAAAGAGATTCAACATCGGACAAAAAACAGTTTCAACATGATTACCAGTTTAATCTATCTTCGAGGTAACGCTTGTGATTCCATTGATACTAAAAATACTCTCAAAGAGCTTTCTCAAAGAGTGACCTCTATTTCCGATTTATATACATTGCTCTACGAAACCGATTCCTATTATAATGTTCAGCTTCAATCCTACTGCAATAAAGTTATTAATTCAATGCATCAAATTTCTAATAAAGTTCTTATTGACAAGGATATTGAAGAAATAACGGTTTCCACTAAAGACGCGGCTACCTTCGGCATGATTATAGTGGAGCTCTTATCGAATGCTTTCAAATACGCTTTTCCTGACTCTCAAAAAGGAACAGTCCATATTGAACTAAAAACAATCAATTCAAAAATAGTTTTAACTATTCAGGATAACGGGATAGGATTTCAAAAAGATTTTAATATCAGTGAAACAAAAACCATGGGGCTTCATCTGGTCAATTTAATGGTCAAACAGCTTGACGGAAGTATTGAAATTGTCAATAAAAATGGAACCAAAGTGATGATTACATGCCCATTATAACTTGAATGACGGCATGGAAGTGTAATTTGCTGTTTTACCTGTAATGTTATCAAATTTTTCATAAAAAAAAGGACTGAATCGAATATGATCATAATCAGGCTGTCGATTATTGTTTAAATTAACTCGGACACCGAGCGGAGTCGAGGTGTCACTTCGGCTCCGCTCAGTGACCGTACTGCTCTGATTAATAACCAAAAAAAGCTATGAAAGATTGCATAAGAAAAGACAACTGCCTTTTCTAATAAACTTACAAATATCAATGATAACAAGGTATAGTTTTCAATAATCGACAGCCTGAATATTTATTATCTCAATAATTTTTGAAAAATAAAACAAAGCCGACGATTTGAATCGCCGGCCATCAATAAACAGTTATGGAGCAGGTGAAACATCTAAACTGACAGTTGTTGTTTGCGAGGCAGTTACTGTTGTAGATGTATTACTATATAGATTTCCCATTCCAGCATGATCATATTTGTTTGTTGTTGTCGTATTTACCCATGCCAAGGCAATAACAACATATGTACCTGCAGGAACACTGGTTATAGTGTAATCCGCTGTGTTATCAGCAGCTGAACTAGTGAAAGTCCCTGTTTTAGAAGTTGTTTCGTAACTTGTTGTCGGAATATAGGCATCAGTACTACTGGCATTATTAGCAGTAGACCAATTTGAATACTGAGTCATAGTCATCACCACAACTTTATAAGTCAAATTTGTAGCAACCAGTGCCGCAGTGCTTGCATCTTTAAAAGTAAGTACTCCGCTTATGGTTCCTGTTGTAACAACTGGTGTCGTTGCTGCCGGTTCGTCTTTTTTACAGCTTGTTGTCAGTAGAGCAAAAGCGACCAGAACTAAAACTAAAATTTGTTTTTTCATAAAAAATCCTCCTGTTTTATGAATGTTTTTTTCATTCAATTTTAAAAATAACAAATAATATGATAAATCAAAAAATTATTTATTAATATTGTTGATTTGAAATTAATTTTTAGCAAGTTTTTGTTTTTAAATTATAAAACATGAGTTATATACATGACTGAATTTAAATTGCAAATGTTTTTAACCCAAAATTGTCATTGTCCGGCGCTTGTACTGAGCAAAGCCGAAGTATGACCGGACAATCCAGTAATTTGATTATCTTGCTAATAGATTCCCCGGTCAAGCCGGGGAATGACATGTTTTTTTTGCAATTTAAAATCATTTCAGTATATAAGATAAAGTTTAAAAACTAACATTAATATAACCTCTCTATTTTTTCTTCGTTTTTTATTTCTTTAACTCTGCACGAGGCAGAGTTTCCCCGTCCGACTTGATTTCACGGATGAAATCACGGAGGACTCCCCCCTTGTCCTTAAAGACTTAAGGATAAGGGGGATAGGGGGTTTGGATTTGAAACCGCAGGCAAAATCTGCAAGATAGCATATTCGAGTCAAACCAAATAAAAACCTTTACAATACCTTTTCAGGTTATTGACAAAATAGCTCATATTTTTCTGTTTATTTATTGTTTCAAAATAGACTTAATATAGATTTAACTCTTTCTCAAAAAATTTCCGGCAAGTTGTTTTTTGCTCATTGAATAGATAAAAGGTCTTCCGTGGGGGCAGGTGAGGGGAAATCTTTCTTCCAGCACTTCTTTGATCAAGGCATGTGCTTCGTTGGGGGGAACCGTTTCTCCGCTCATATAAGAACCCCGGCAGGCTTCGCGTTTTAAAAGTTCGTCTTTCAGGTTTTCAGGTTCCACGCTTTTTGAATTGAGAGTGTGAATCAGATCCTTAAAATCATTTTCCCAGTCTTTGACCTGATAAAAAGCGGGCACGCTTTCCACCACAATCGAGTTTTCACCGAAAAGGTAGAAACTGAATCCGATTTCTTTAAAAATATCTCTCTGCTCGCTGACTTTTTCTATCTCAAGACGGCTGAAATTGAGAATCCGGGGAGATAAAAGCCCCTGGGTTTCCATTTTATCCGCTCGGCTTTTCAATGCTTCGTAGCGTTTTCTTTCGTGAGCGGCGTGAAAATCGATAAATAAAAGGTTGTCATCAATCTCTGCCATCAAATAAGTCTGAAAAACTGTTCCAAGATACTTATAATCTATACTGTTACTTTGTTCTTCCGGCAGATCGGCGCCTTGAAAATCCAGAGTAAGCTCTTCTTCCTTTTCCTGCTTTTTTTCGATTTTTGTTTCAGAAGTTTCAGGAAATTTCTTGATTTGGCTCAGATCCTCCTGTTTTTTTTCAGAGGGATGAAAAACTTCTTTCAGGGCATGATAGACAAATCGGAAAAGCTGGTCCTCGATCAGAATCTTGATTTCTTTTTTGGAAGGGTGGACATTGGGATCGATGTGCGAGGGAGAGATATAAAGATAAATGGCTCCTGCAGGGTACCGTCCTTTTGGAATCAGGCTTGAAAAAACGCTATTGACCACGCCGTAGAGAAAGCGGGGGCGGACAGCACGGTTATTGATAAAAAAATAGAGGTGGGATGAAGTGTTCCATGATACATGGGGCTCGGTAATCACTCCTTTCACAGTGATATCAGGGCTTTTTCTGGCAAAAGAGATAAAATTGTCTTTCTGATCTGGAAAAACTTCTGTCATTCGGTCTTCCCAATCAGCAGCGGCAAGGCTTAAAACAGGGTTTTTGTTGATTTTTAAATAAAACGAAACTTCTGGATGACAAAGCGCTTTGACTAAAATCTCTTCTTTAATTTTTTTGATTTCCTTCACTGGGGATAAAAAATTCCTTCTGACCGGAACATTGTAAAAAAGACTGGAAACTTCAATCGAGGTTCCTTTCGGACGGGCTTCAATTCCTGATTTCAGGAGTTTTCCCCCTTCTATCACAATATAATTCGCACCCCCGCTTTCATCGGTACATGAAACGATTTTCAGCTGAGAAACCCTGGCAATGCTTGAAAGAGCCTCTCCCCTGAACCCGTTGGTTTGGAGGGCGAAAATATCCTCAAACTTCTCAATTTTTGAAGTCGTGTGCTGTTGATAAGAGATTTCGAGGTCTTCTTTTCCCATCCCCTCTCCGTCGTCTGAAAGGAGGATTTTGCCGATTCCCCCTTCTTCAATTTCCACATGAATGTTTTTGGCTTTCGCATCAATTGAATTGTCGATCAATTCCCGGATTACGGAAGACGGGTCCTCAATTACTTCGCCTGCCTTGATTTTTTCATAAACTTCAATCGGGAGTTTCTTTATTTTATTCATTGCTTTTATCCTTTTCATCAATCAAAAACTAAAATATTATCATCGGATGAATTCAAAGTCGGTCGAGGGGATAAATTGACAGCAATTTATTTATGAGTTTTTCAGGAATCATAGGAAAACAAATGCTTCAAATTCTCCGACAATAGATTTTGAAATGAAAATGTTTTTAGTTATTTTATTTTCTATAAAGGAGTTTGAGATGCAGAAACTGATGAGTTTTATTCTTTGTATTATTGCGTTTTTCTCCCGCGGGGTTTTGCAGGCTGAGTCAAAAAATCAAAAAAATAAGGAAACTTCTGGAAAAAAACAAAAGGAAAAAAAAATGGAAGAAATGAAAATTATTTTATCCCGAAGCGAGATTGCTGAAAAATTGAAAGAACTGAAAAAAAAACCGCTTCCAAAAAATCTTTCCATTGGAGCAGAATGTTATGAAATTGCCCAAAAGCCGGAACGAGTAGAATATGTCTGTCCTGTCTGCGGCAATAAAACTTTATACACCAACAGTCTGAATTTTGATCTGGTTGAGCAAATATCGTATCTGAGGGCTTTAAGCGAAACTTTAAAAAAATACGGCATCACTCTGGATGAAAGGGCTTTATGCAAAAACTGCCAGAAACAGGTATCTGAAAAATCTCTTTGCATTATGATTCCTTATCAGGAAGACGGTCAGAATATTTACCGCAGATGCGAGATCAACGAAACGGATCTTGTATTATTAAAAGAATTTTTAAGCGGCAAAGATAAACATCAGGGCTTTACCGATGAAGAAACGCCTTTAGCGGAATATATTGAACGGCTTCAGGTTTTACTGGGCGTAAAAGTGAAGTAAGTGATCAATATGCTGAAAAATAAAAAAAGTGAAAGCGTTCTGGCGGCCAGTTTTTTACCTGCTGCCGCTGTCCTTGAGATGACTTTTGAGTGCAATCATGAATGTCTTTTTTGTTCCTGCCCCTGGGAAGCGCCGGGAGAAAGTTTTTGCCGTGAAAAAGAACTATCTATAGAAGAATGGAAAAAAACTTTAACTCAACTGACCCGGATGGGAGTATCCAATTTTGCTTTTACAGGAGGCGAGCCTCTTTTAAAAGAAGGAATTCTGGATTTAATCGAATTTGCAGCCGGACTGAAAGTTTATTATACCGAAACCTATCAAGGGCAATTAAAAACAACTTTGGTTCCTCCCGCGCTTTTTCTTCTATCCAATGGAAGAAATATGAGTCAGGAAGTCTTAAACCTCTGCTTGAAACACCAGATCCATCTTTCTATGAGCCTTCCAGGGCTTTCATCTTATCAAAAACATATAGGGGGCAAGGATACGGAGGCGGGAAATATTCTTTTCTGGATCAAAGAAGCTCAAAAAAAAGGAATCGCCGTTACTGCCAATATTACTGCAACCCGCTTGAATATTCATGAACTTTATGAAACCATTGCAAATGCACTGATTGCCGGGGCTAGTAATATTCTTTTAAACCGTTTCCTTTATGGGGGAAGAGGTATTGATCATGCAGAGGAACTCACTTTGTCCCGGGAAGAAATTGTTTTTATGCTGGATACGGCAGAGGAAGTTTTAAGCGCATCGGAACGCTACGGCAGTATAGGCACAGAAATCCCTTTGTGCCTGATTCCTAAGCCCGAAAAATACTCTCATCTCCAAATCAGCACCCGATGTTCTGCCGCCAGAGATTTTTTTGTGGTCAGCCCGGACGGATATATCCGCACCTGCAACCATTCCCCCGTTAAACTTTCCCATATTTCAAATATTGAGACTTTAAAAGATCATCCTTATTGGAAACAGTTTGTTTTCAACGATTATCTTCCCAAGATGTGCTTATCCTGCGCAAATACTGACCGCTGCGACGGAGGCTGCCGCGAAGCTGCCCATATTTTAAACGGCTCGGTCAAAGCAAACGACCCTGTTTTTTCTTCTTACGAGCTTTCTGGTAAAGCTTAAAGTAGATTAACAAAAATCGGGTTTTTAGAGTGATCTCAATTTTAACAATTCAGACTGTCGATTATTATTTCAATTAACCCGGACACCGAGCGGAGTCGAGGGGGCGCTTCGGCTTTGCTCAGTGACCGTAAGCCTCCGATTAATGACCAAAGCTATGAAAGACTGCATCAGAAAAGACAATTATCCTTTCTGATAAACTTCAAAATATCAATGATAAGAAGATGATTGATGGAAATAGTTTTCAATAATCGACAGCCTGGTTTAATTCTAGTTTCATTTATCAGATTCATCTTTTCATTTTTTTTATTTTTTATTATATTTTTTGCTGTTCCGTTTTTATAGTTATTACTCTGGTATCATTCTTAAAGGAGTTTATTATGATAGAAGTAAAAAATGTCAGTAAATCTTACGGGAACTTTAAAGTTCTCAAAAACATCTCCTTTACAGTCCATCAAGGGGAAATTATCGGTCTTCTGGGTCCGAACGGGGCAGGAAAAACCACCACAATGCGTACCCTCACCGGTTTTTTATCCTACGACGAAGGAAGCATTTCCATCGCCGGGTTCAACCCTGAATCCCATCCTTTGGAGACCCGAAGATTAATCGGATATCTTCCTGAAAACCCTCTTCTTTATGAAGAGCAGACAATTTATGAATTTCTGGATTTTGTTGCCAGAATGAAGGAAATCAAGGAAATTGCTTCTGAAATTACAAGAGTAATGGAAGAAACCGATATTGCAGAAAGAAAGGATCAGCTCATCAGTTCTCTTTCCAGAGGGTTTAAACAAAGGGTCGGATTTGCAGCGGCTCTTTTGGGAAATCCGGCAATTTTGATTCTGGATGAGCCCACTTCAGGATTAGACCCCAACCAGGTGGTGGAAATCAGAAAACTGATTAAAAAAATGGGTGAAGAAAAAACCATTATTTTAAGCACCCACATTCTTCCCGAAGTAGAGGAAATCTGCCAGAAGGTCATTGTAATCGATAAAGGCAGCATCAAAGCTGTCGATACGATCGAAGAACTCAAAAACAAAACCGCTACCGAAGCTGTCTGCCTTTTAAAAACAGACGATATGGAAAAAACCCGGAGCATTCTCGCCAAACTTGATTCTGTAATAAGCTACGAAGAAATCGAAGACGGATTTTCACTGACTTTAGACACTCTTTCCAACCGGAATAAAGTTTTGAAAGAACTGGTTTCAGGCGGAGTTTACGAGTTCCAGACACCGAAGGTCTCTTTAGAGGAAGTTTTCCATGAATTAACCCTGAGCGAGGAGGAACAAGCATGAAAATGATTTTAGTGATTATGAAAAAAGAGTTAAAAGGCTATCTTTATTCTCCCATAGCCTATATTATCGGAGTTTTGTCTCTGGCGCTCTGGGGGCTTTTTTTCTACCTCGGAACTATTCAGGGCGGATTTGCCGGGCTTCAGCCCATGTTTTCCTTTCCCGCTTTCCTCCTTCTTTTTTTAGTTCCTCTCATGACCATGAAACTGATTGCGGAAGAAAAGAAAAAAGGAACCATTGAGCTTCTTTTCTCTCTCCCGGTCAAACCCAAAGATGTTGTTTTAGGAAAATACTTTGCTGTCTCCATTATTTACCTTGCGATTCTTTCCATAAGCCTTCTCCACACCCTATTCATTTTCCTGAAGGGCAGTCCTGAGGGCGGGCTGGTTTTATCCCTTTATATCGGGATGATTTTTGAGGGTCTGGCTTTGATCGCCATTGGTTTTTTTATGTCCACCCTGACCGACTCGCAGGTAATTGCAGCCATCAGTTCGCTGGGAATCAGTCTTTTTCTTCTTCTGATTACACTGATTTCAGATTCGGCAGGAGCCCCATGGGATAGCATTTTCGGTGAAATTTCTTTTATCAAACACCTTTTTGCCTTTTTCAAAGGAGTGATTGATTTAAAAGATATTGCATTCTTTATCCTGATGATTGCCACCGGATTGACCCTCTCCATCAACTATCTTGAAAATGAAAAATGGAGAAAATAAGGAGGAAAAAATGAACCCATTTAAACAAATCTTAAAATACCTGACACCGGCGCTGCTTTTTGTTGTCTTTGCCTTTTACTTTTTCCAGGGAAGCACACTTATTTTCTGGCTTCTGACAGGCGCTTTCATACTTTCGCTTGCCGCTCAAATTTATTTTTCAATTCAGGAAGGAACCCAGAAAACGAAAAAAAATCTCTCTTCCGTTCTCTACTTTTTTCTGGTTTTATCCCTGGCTGTTATCGTCTATCTCCTGTTTTTAAAATACCCGGTCAGTTTTGACATGACTTCTGCCAAACGCTACACCCTCACGCCAAAATCGGAAGAAGTGGTAAAAAACCTCTCTTTTGATGTTAAAATCGTGGTTTTTCAAGATGACAACACGCCTGATTTCGGCGGGCAGACTGGTTCTATGATTTATGACAACCTGAAAAACACGCTTGAAATGTATAAAAGACTCAACCCAAGAATCACAGTCGAGTTTTTAAACCCCGAAAAAGATAAACTGAGAATTAAATCCTACGAGCAGCTCAAAAAAATGCGGGTCAACATCGGAGACTTAGTCATTGAAACTCCATCCGGCAAACGCTATATCGAAAAACAGGAACTGGCGAAGTGGACATTCCGTCAGGATCAGTTTGGTCAGCCTAATCGCGTGATTGAAGCTTTTTTATCTGAGGAAAAAGTGACCTCTGCCCTGATTTCACTGATGGAAACTGGAAAATCCGTTATTTTATGGCTCACGGGAGACGGAGAAGTGGATATTGATGAATCACAGGAATCCGCTTTCTTTATCAAACAGGAACTTGAAAACAACAATTTTGAAGTAAAAAAAATCTCATCATTTGAAAAATTTGAAGGAAACGGTGACCTTTTGGTGATTGCAGGTCCTTCCAAAACAATTCCGAAAGAAACCATAGCAGGTATTGAAGAATTTTTAAAAAAAGGCAAAATATTGATTTTTATGAAAGACCCTTCGTTAGATGAGATTTCTTCCGGGCTTGAAACCTTTCTGAAAGAAAAATACGGAATCGAACCCGTCAACCAGATTGTCGTTGATTTAAAACACGCTTACCAGTCTCCGATCAATATTATCCCTGAAGTGGAAAACCACCCTCTGACCGATTTTTTAAGGAGCCAGAATCTGGGACTTGTTTTTTCTCTTTCAAGCTATTTCAACATTACCGATAAAGCTGTCAGCCTTATTAAAAATTATCCGGGAGCCTGGGCTGAAAAAGATTTGAAAAAAATCAAACAGACAGGTCAGATTGATGTGGCAAACGCTCCAAAAACAGACGCAAAAATGGTGATTGCCGCCCTTTCTGAAAACAAGGAAGACAAATCAAAAGTTTTAGCGCTTGGCGACTCCGATTTTATCAGAAATCAAATGACCGCATTGGGCGGAAACAAAGATTTTTTTATCAACTCGGTCAACTATCTGCTGAATAAAAAAGCTCCTCTTTCTATCAGCAAACCGCTTGAACAGCCCAGACAGATGAAAATGCTTTCAGACGGCGAGAAAAAGTTTTACTTTTTCGTCTTTGTGATTTTCCTGCCGCTTCTGGTGATTGTGATGGGAATCCTGGTTTTTATGAAACGGAAAAAATTAAGAAATTTTGGAGCTTCAAAATGAAAAAAAACCTGATTCTTCTGGGAGCAGCTTTTGTTCTTTTGATTCTGGTGTTTGTTTTACCCGATAAAAAAGAAACTCTGCCGGTCAAAGATAAAAATGATCCAGAGCAGATGATCAGCATTGTCGAACCTGAATTAAAGTCTTTGAATTTCAAGACTCAGAAAGAAACCATTCAGGCTTCAAAAACTGAGAAAGGCTATCTTCTTTCCCCATCCGGAAAGACGGGGGGATCAAACGAAATGATGAGCCTTATTGCCGATATCAATTCTTTAGAAGGATTTAAAATCGATGCGAAAGATGTGCCTGAAACAGACCCAAGAAAAATTGAAGCGTCTTTTGGTGAAAACAAAAAGAAATTCCTTCAGGTTCTTTCGAAAAGAGAAATCGGGGAGCCTGCCTATTATGTGAAATCGGATAAAGGGATTTTTGTGATCGAAGAAAAGAAAATAGACGACCTTTTTTCAAAAACAAGCGCTGATTTAAGAAATCACAATCTCACTCAGTATTCCTCAGCCGATTTTTCTGATTTTACGATTAACAAAACCCGTTTTTACCAGAAAGAAGAAGCAAAATGGTTTATAGAAAGCCTCAAAGAGGAAGAAACAGATACGGCAAAAGTCTTTACTGTTTTTTCAGTTGTTTCAGGAATGCGGATCAAGGGTTTTACTGATTCTTTCAGTTTAAAATTCTACGGACTCGATAAACCGGTTTATACAGTGGCGCTCAAACTGAAAGACAAACCTGAAATAAAACTCTTTTTCTCAAAACAAAAAGATAAATACTACGCTTATCGAAGCGACCAGAAAGAAATTTTTGAGATCCATGAAACCGATTTTAAAGAAATTTCAAAACCAGTTGAAAGCTTTAAAACTCCAAAAAAAGAAGAAGCGAAAAAATAAAATTCCATGTTCCCTGCCCCCTTGTCTTCCTCTGGGAGATAAGGGGCGGGGGGTTTGTGGGCAAAAAATATTTAAAGTTTTTTAACTCGAAAATTGACTTTTTCAGGGTCGGCTATTTATTGTTTTTAAAATAGACTTAATATAAGATTCCGGTCTTTTTCAAGGCGAAAAACTTTATTTCGGCTTGTTTAAGGCTAAAAAATCATGTAAAAACTCTTTGACCTGGCTTTCTTGTTCTTCGATCAGCATATGGGAGCCGTTTTTGATCAGTTCCAACTGAGCATGGGGAATCTGAGCCGCAAGTTTTTCAGAGTGGGAAGATGCCACCAGCCTGTCTTTTTCACCATGAAGTAAAAGAACCTGGCATCGAATCTGAGAATAGCTTTCAGAAGAAAATCCCTTGTAAAAATGGTTTTTCATCAATGAAAAAATACTTTGCTGAAATCCATTGATTTTGATATGATAAAGTAGAATATCCAGTTTGTTGTCCTGCATAAAATTGACTTTACCGTTATAAACTTTTTTCATCACTGTATTCAAAAGAAATGAAACAGTCATAGGATTGATAAAAGGAAACATCATATCCAGAAACTGGTTCCCAATCTGGGTTCCGGCATCGTTGATAAAATGATCGTAATCAATTGAGCTGAGCATAATGAGTTTCGATAATTTTTCAGGGTAAAGGGAAGCTAAAATCCCCCCTATCATTCCTCCCAAAGAATGCCCGATGATGATCGGATTTTTCAGATTCAGTTTTTCGATAAAAACATTCACTTCTTCCACCAAATCCATCAAGTTTAAATCTTTCTTTTTGCTGGAAAGACCATGCCCCAAAAAATCAAGCGCGTAAACTGAAAAGAAAGGGCTGAACTCTTTCATGTAAGAATGCCAGATATTGGAATTGATCATGATTCCATGGAGAAAAATCAAAGGAGGTTTCTTTGAGTCTTCCATGGAAAGATAATGGTATTTTAAATTCCCGTTTTCAAGGTATTTTCCGTCTGGAAAATAAAACTCATTTTCATTGTATCGTTCCATTGCCTCAGTCAGATTAATAGAATAGGCAAAGTTCATAAAATCATTCAGCATAGCGCCTCCTTCAGGTTTGAGCTGCCGTTGATCGGACAAAAAAGTATTTTTTATTTTTGAGAATCCCCAGGAATTCTCCTTTTATGGATTTTAACACATAAAAATCATCTGTATAAGATAGAGGATCGGCTAAAAATGAAGAATTGAAAGGGATTCCATGCCGCATTGGTTCAATTTTATCGTCTTTGACAGTGAGACAGGGGATAAAATCGACCGCATGATCCGGGCTTAAAATCTTTTCCGGGCTGATTTGAGAAGTCTTATAAGCACGGTCAATAGAAAAGTCTCCTATACTCGTTCTTTTCAGCTCTTTGACATACGCTGCAGTTCCCATGTTTTCAGCCAGATCTCTTGCCAGCGCACGGATATAAGTACCGGTAGAGCATTTTATTTTAACTTTTAAAAAAGGGGGAGTGTAATCTATTATTTCGTAATGAAAAATAGTGATCTCTCGGGGTTCAAGATTGACTTTCTGCCCGCTTCTTGCCAGATGATAGGCGCGCACCCCTTTAATTTTAAGAGCTGAGTAGTCTGAGGGAATTTGGGAGATCCTGCCTGTAAATGACGGGATTTGTCGTTTGATTTCGTCCAGAGTTGGAATTCTGGCTCCTGATAAAACTGTTTCGCCGGTAATATCATCTGAAAGTTTTTTTTCTCCAAAAACAAAAACAGCTTCGTATTCTTTGGGAAGAAGATGAAAAATTTCCATCAGGCGTGCCGATTGGTTCAAAAGAACAATAAGAAGACCAGTCGCGAAAGGGTCAAGGGTTCCGGCATGCCCCGCTTTTTTAAGAGAAAGCTGTTTTCTGACTTTGAAAACAACATCAAAAGATGTTTCACCTGCCTCTTTATCAATGAGCAGTAAACCGTCCAATTTATTTTCCTCACTTTTCCTAATATAAATTTATCAGATTTTAAAGTTAAAAACAATATTTCTTTTAAAGAAATATTTATTGATAATAAATATTTTCAGTTTTTAAAACAAGTTCAAAAAAAGAATTATTCCGGTTTTTTGGATGGTTTTTCAGCTTTTTCCTTAAAATCGGAAAAAAGATAAAATGATCCGGTCAGGCAGTAATTCTGGTTGTCTGAAAAAGAAAAAGTTTTAGGATCAATTCTTTGAAAAGAAAGTTTTTGTTCTTTCAGAAAACTTAAAATATTTTCAGTCGCAAAACCTTCTTTTTCAGGAACCAAAAAAGAAAGGGCATTGGTTTTTAAAATTAAGATCATTTTTTTAAAGTCTTTATCAGGAAAAGTATTCAATAAATAGATCCATTTTTTTTCAGGATAGTCTTTTTGAATGCTTTCTATCAGTTTTCGAGCAGCCAGCGGATTATGAGCGCCGTCAAAAATAATAACGCCTTTCCCGTTTGGAAAAATCTGAAAACGCCCTGGAACCTGATGAGAATAAGAAAAAGAAAAAGGAAGGGAAATTTCTAAGGCAAGCAGGACAGAAAGAGCAAAAGAGAAATTGAGAGCGCCAAAATAAGGTCCCTGAAAAGTAATTTGATGGGAATGATTAGAGATAAGATAAAATTGATTCAGTGACTTTATTTTAAAAGAAGGCAGAGGTGTATAAAGAGCTTTTTTAAAAAGAAAATTATAAAGGCGGGCAAAAAGCGCAATGGATTTTTTTTGTTCGGAAAGAAAGAAAGGGGTGTTTTTTTTTAAGATCCCCAGTTTTTCATAGGCTATTTTAAAAAGATTTTTTCCAAGCACTCTTGTATGGTCCTTGTCAATTCGAGTAATCAGGGAGGCTTCTGGAAAAACTGTATTGGTAGCATCCAGCCGTCCGCCCAGACCTGTTTCAAGAACCACCCAGTCTGTTTCAGATTCGGCAAAATAAAGGAAGGCGGCGGCTGTTAAAGTTTCAAAATAGGTGATTTCAAGGGAGTTTTTTAAGGCTGCGGCATGAATTTTTTCTATCAGCTCTTCCAGTTTGGAAGAAGAAATTTTTTTACCTGATATTTGAATTCTTTCTTCCGGGTGATAAAGGTGAGGGGAGGTGTAAAGCCCCACTTTTTTACTTCCGGATAAGACCAGAAGATCCGCTAAATAATGAGAGATGGAAGTCTTGCCTTTAGTTCCGGCAATGTGAAGAAATTTTAATTTTTTTTCAGGATTTCCAAGGAGAATTAGAATTTTTTTCATAGAATCCAGAGAAAAATCTTTGAGTGAAATATTTCTTTGTTTTTCAAAATCTCTCATTTTTCTTCTAACGGCTCTTCGTTTTGAATAAAGTGACGGATTTTTCTGACCAGCTCTTCTCTGCTTTCAGATAAAGTTTTTTGAAAGATTTTATTGATATGTTTTTTGACAGTGCTGATAGATATAAAAAGAATATCAGCAATACTCTGGTTTGCCTTTCCTCTGATAATATGTTCTAAAACTTCTTTTTCCCGCTCGCTGATTTCGTATTTTAATAAAAATGTTTCCGGAATTTCAAGCTGCTTGTTTTTTTTTCTAGCGGGATGGCTCAAGGTTTCTTCCAGAAGCTGGATCTCTTTTTTCAAATTCTCCTTATCCTGCCAGATACGGTAAACAACCAATAAAGCGGTAAATAATGCCAGGGAAAGGAGAGGGAGAAAAAGAATGAAAATCAGTTGAAAAATCAGAAAAGCCAAAAAAACTAAAAAAGTATAAAAAGCAAATAAAGAAAAAGAGACAGATAAGAAAAACTGAAGTCTTTTTTTCTTTATAAAAAGAAACAAAAGAGGCAAAAAGACTGACAGGAAAAAAAGAACTGTGTTTACAAATGGAGAGACGGAATAATAAAAATTCTTTTCTAAAAGCATTTTTAAAACGGCTGCATTGATTTCGATGCCTGGCATTTTCTTTTTTTCTGAGACGGGAGTAAAATAGTAGTCATTGACATCTGTCAGGTAGGGGCCTAAAAGAACTATTTTGTCTTTAAAAAAGTCTTTCGGCATTTCTCCATTGAAAACCTGAAAAAAAGGGATCCGGGTAAATTGATAAGAATCTTCTTCATAGCTTATGAGAATGCTGTCTCTTTTATCCAGCCGGATGCTGCCCAAATAAGAGTTTTCCAGTTTTAAAAAAGAAGTGTAGTGAAAGTCTTTTTCTTTCAGGTTTTTATATTTTTGAAAAATTTTCAAGGGAAAAGAAAGAAAGATTTTCTCATGGTATTGTTTAGCCAGGTAAGCTCTCCTGATTTTTAAATCTGAATCCAGAGGAATATTGATAAATCCATAGTCAGCGTCAAAAAGAGGGGTATTGATTCCTTTTTCAAAAAGAGTAACGGTTTCTCTGTTCAGATTTTCCTTTGAGCTTTCAGTATGAAAATTCATGGCTAAAACAACAGGGATTTTTATTTGAATTGTTTCTAAAGCAGTTGAAAGAGCTTTATCATCTTCTTCAATGCCCTTATCCAGAAAAAGAAAATCCAGAGCAATCAGAGCCGGCGATTGAGAAGCAATTTGATTCAAAGACTGAGCAAACATTTGTCTTGAAAGCGGCCATTTCTTTTTTAGAACCTGAAGCGATGTGTCGTCAATAGATACAATGACAATAGGGTCAGAATGTTTTTTTGTTGTTTTGAAGTGAAAAAGAATATCATAAATTTTATTTTCAAAAATTTGAAAAGAATTGTTTGATACCAAGAAAACATAAAACATAAAAAAAAGAAGTGAAAAAGAAAATAATAGTTTATTTTCTTTAAAAAAATTACGATGCATTCGGGTAAACTAAATTGATTTTCTCAATTAATCCGGACTTACCGAATTTTTTTTCAATCGAGTCATAAACTTCTTTTGTTTTTTCGGTATTTTTAAGCCGGATATAGGAAAGAAAAAGACCTATGTATGCCGCTTCCCGGTATTCGTAATTCCCAAGATCGGCAAGTCTTTTAAAATAATCCGCGCTTTTTTCTTCCATACCGCTTTTCAAATATGAAAAGCCTGCTTTATAAATAAGATCTGAAGTTTTCAGCTCTAAAGCTGTTTCCTCAATCAGGGAGAGCACATTCCAGTATTCTTTCTGATTGAAAAACTGGTTGATTTTGTCAATGGTTTCTGTTTCTTCATCGACCCAGAGAGTTTTATTGTTCCCTGCTTTGGTTCCTGCGAGGACGCTCATTTCTTCAATCAGGGATTCAGTTTCTTGATAGAGTTTTAAATCATTTTCTTTAATCAGGTAAATTTCCGTTTCAGGCGGGAGGTATTTAAAAATTCCATTGTTAAATTCAATCACCGCGTTGCTGTTTTTTTCAGTTTTGATTTTAATGCCTTCGACCAGAAGAGAGTCTTTTTCTAAAAGATGCTTTTTTTTACTCTTGACATCTGTCAGGTAAACTTTACCCTTGACCTCTTTGACCTTGGCAATTACTTTCATCTCTTCGGCGAAAAGAACCTGAAAGGCTGAAAATAATAAAAAGGAAAACAATAAAAGAACAAGTCCTTTTTTCATGATGATTTACCTCTTTTTTTGATTTTACTGCAGTGTGCTATTAAAATAAAACCAATTATAAATTTACTCTATTATCTTCGGTAATTTAAAATAATAAGAAAAAAAAATTAAAAAACAAAAAAAAATATTCTTTTATTTAAAAATAAAGTTAAATTTTTATATATTTATCTTATTATTAGAATTAAATTGAAATTGTTTTACTTATTTTATATAAAAGGTTTATTAAAAGATATATACAAATGAAACTGAGAAAAATCCTGTTTTTAATTTTTTTCCTTTTTTTTTCAAAAAAAATTTTTTCAGAAGAAATTATTGACCTGATTGAAAAAAAATATCCTTACTATCCCTTCAGCACAACCCTTGATGCCGGTTACTTTGTCCCTGTCGGGTATTATCAGGATCTTCTTTCCCCCGGGTTTTTATTCCAGTTTTCATTTTCCTACAATCCAGAACTTTTTAATTATTTTCTTTTGAATTTTGAGACCGGATTTTTTTCTTCCCAGTTTAAAAATGCTAAAAATCAAAACTACCAGTTGGTTCCTTTCGGTCTTCTTCTTCATTTTAAATATCCTTTGGGTAAAGATTTTTCTCTTTCAGCAAAATTGGGAGGAGGGTATTATCTTCTTTCCCTTGCTTCAAAAACTTATCAGAATCTTTTTGCAAAAGCATCACTATCAATAAATTATGATATTACGAGTCATTTAGCGGTTTCTTTATCCGGCGAGCCTTTTTATTTTCATGATCCTCAGGAAGGGATTCAGGCTTTGAACGCTTCTTTAGGATTCAGCTATATTTTCGGGGAAGCTCTGGCAGAAAAAGATATTGAAGTGGTTTCTCTGACAATGAATTCTCTTTTCAGCGCGCTCTATTCCACTTATTATAAAGAGCCGGTTGGATTTATTAAAATCAAAAACACCTCAGGGGAAGCTCTTTCCGGTATTCAGATCACTCTTTTTATTAAGCAGTATATGGAGTCAGAAACCCGTTCTTCTATTCCTTTTGATGTCTTAAAACCAGGTGAAACCGCCATGGTGCCTCTTTCTCTTTTTTTTAACGATAATATCAGGCTTTTAGAAAATGATCTTCTGACAACCGGAGTAATAGAAATCAGCTATATTAAACCCGGGGAAAGACTTTTTAAGAAGAGGGATCTGTTTCAACTCAAAATTTTTCAAAAAAATTCTCTTGTATGGGATAATCTCAATAAACTGGGTTCTTTTATTTCTTATTCAGACAAAACGATTCAGGATTTCGCAAGAAAAATCCTTTCTTTTCCCTTGAGTGAGAGTGTTTCCGGAATCAGTCCTGAAATGGCTCAGCTGGTTAAAATCTTTCAGGGGCTTTCGCTTTATGGAATATTTTATGTCAAGGATCCTTCGACTCCTTACAAAAGTTTTGGGGCACAGAAAGTTCTTCCTGATACGATTCAGTATCCCAGAGAAACCCTCTTAAAAAAAACAGGGGATTGTGATGATTTAAGTGTTTTAGCGTCGGCTGTTTTAGAAAGTATTGGTATTCGAACCGCTTTTGTTACAATTCCCGGGCATATTTTTCTTCTGGTTGAGGCACAGACCTTGGTTTCTGATAAACTGGTGGTCTATCAGGATAAAAAATGGATACCGGTTGAAACGACGCTTTTGGGTGAAGGGTTAGTCAAAGCATGGCAGGAAGGCTATAAAAACTTTATCAGCGAAAAGCCGGAAGAAATAAAAACTGCTTATGAGGCTTTTTCGTCTTATCACCCTGTGCTTTTCGAAAATTTTCCTGAAATTGATTTTAATCCTGAACTTGAAACTTATCAAATCTCTTATGATCAGGCGGTCAGGGATTTTAAAACGATGCTTGCTTTGAAAAAGTTTTCTGACAATGAATTGAAATCTTTTTCTCCTGCCCGTCTGAACAAAGAAGGGATTATTTTTGCCCAATCCGGCGATTATGAAGAGGCTTTAAAACTTTTTGAAATGGCTTTAGAAAAAGATAAAAAGTATAAATACTCCTATTATAATCTGGTTCAATTATGTCTTTTCAAAAAAGACTTCAAAAAAGGAGAAGAGACGATTCGCACTTTTCTGTCAATTTTTTCTGAAGACGAAAGAATAAAAGGATTGAAAGAAGAATTAGAAAATTTAAAAAAGAAATCGAAAGACAGAGAAAATGCTCCAATTTATTTTAGAGGTTTTTAAAAATGCTGAAACTGCTTTGGATATTGTTTTTCCTTTCAGCCTGCAGCGGTAGTTTTGAATCAGATTTCAGGGAAATCGATAATACAGGGCGGGAGTTAACCGTTTCGATCACATCTCCGGAAGATACTCTTTTTACTGGAGACGAATCTGCTTTGATCAAAGGAACCGCTTATGACCTTTATCAAATTCGAAGCGTTGTGATTCAGAATAACCAGAATGCCCCGACCTTAGCTACAGCAAAATGGAAAGATTACCGGGATTGGGAAAAATCAATTAATTTAGAAGATGGAACCAATCAAGTTTGTGCTGAAGTAGAAAATGATACGGGAGGGAAAAGAAAAACCTGTATCCGGATTGAAAAAAGAATCCGGACAAAAGCCTCCCTTCCTCTTGAAATAACAGATGGTATCAAGGCTCCGTCGTGTACAGCCGTGGAAGCAAAAATTTATTGTCTGGGGGGCACTCTTCCTGATTTAAGCGGCTATTCAGAAATGATTATTTTCAATACTGTTTCAAATGAATGGGAAGCTCCGGTTGTTTTACAGGTAGGCAGCGTTTCAGAGCCGAGGCAGTATGCTGTTTTGGCTGCTTTTGAGAGTAAAGTTTATGTTGTCGGCGGGACAAAAAATCAAAACTATGCCGTTCAAAATCTTGTTTATGACACTGTTTCTGGAATATGGAATTATTTTCCTGTTTTGAATCAGCCCAGAGGAGGGCATCAGCTGGCTGTTGTAAACAATTCTCTCTATGCTGTAGGCGGCGTTTTTATCAATCTTGCCAATTCTGACATCAGTTTTCTGACAAGCGTGGAAAAATATGATTTTTCAAATCCGGGTTCCGGCTGGCAGATTGCTGCTCCCATGCAATCCCCAAGGGCAGGTTTTCATCTCTGGGTTAAAACTTCAGGTCAGATTGTTGTTTCAGGGGGCTTTACAACAGACAGCCGTATCCTTTCTTCAAGCGAGTCGTACAATGAAATTGAAGGGTGGAGCGCTTTTCCCTCAATTCAGACTCCCAGATTCTGGGGCTGCGGGTTTAACCTTTCTGATTCACTTTATCTTTTTGGAGGACTTGATTTTGAAGGCAATCTTCTTTCGGTTGAAAAGTATTATTCTGATTCGGAAGGATGGGAAAAAGCCGGCGTAGAAACCAGCAGTCTGAAAGAGGCCGGATGCGCTTCTATCGGAAAAAGCCTCTACTTTGTTGGAGGAGTGGATGCAAGTGGAAATTATTCGAAAAAAGTTTTGGAGTACCGCTTTTGAGTAAAAAAGGGGCAGTATTTCTATTTTTGTTTTTTTTCTCCTGCTCTCCTTCCTTTCAGGAACAAAGTGAGAGTATTGACGATACGGGAAGAAATTCTTCATTGGTGATTACTTCGCCTCAAAATGACTATACGGCAGAAAACCAAACTGTAACGGTCAAAGGCTATGCTTATGATGAAGGGGGGATTGATTCGGTCGAGATCAAAGTCAATAGCGGCGTTTATGAGAAAGCGGATGGAAAAACAGTCTGGGAAAAAACAGTTTCTTTGACTCCCGGGGAAAACAGGATCATGGTGCGGATGATTAACACTAAGATGGGTGTGATTAAAACCGATCCAATTTATATTTATGCTCTTTGGACCCGGAAGGCGGAGCTTCCCATTCCTTTTTCCCATTCAAATGCGGTTTATCTGGGAGGTCAGTTTTTAATTTTCGGCGGAAAAATCTATGATGCTTCATTGATAGGCGCCAGCAAAGATTTTATAAAATATGATGCATCTCTTAATACTGCCTCAAAAATAGGAGTGATTCCAAAAAACAGCTATTCTGCCAATACGGTGGTTTATCAAAATTTGATCTATTCATTGGGAGCAATCTATTACAATTATCAGGTTTCCTCTCCTACGCTGCTTATTTATCAGCCGGACAGTACGGTTACATATTCTCTTTCTACCCCGTCTCCCTATGATCGGGGAGGAGCCGCAACCGCGCTAATCGGAAATAAAGCCTATCTGATTGGAGGGTTAGAGTGGAACCGGAATCCCCTTTCTCCTGTTCTGACCCCTGTTTCAACTATTCTGGAACATGATCTGGATACCCATACCTGGGCAGTAAAGTCTCCCTTAAATCTTGATAAAATTCCTTCTTTCGCCTATGCCTCGGCAGTCAGCTATCAGAACCAGATTTTTATTTTTGGAGGGGTGGACTCAAATGGGGTTTATCAGAAAAATATTTATCTCTACCGACCTATCGACAACACCATTGAGGTTCTTGAAAACAGGCTGGCGTATAAAAGAGCTGGATTTCAGGCTGTTTTGATAGGGAACAAAGCTTATTTGATCGGAGGAAAAGGGTATTCTTTGGAGGATGAGACAAAAAGTGTAGTACTGGATGCGGTTGAAGTCTTCCAGCTGGATGAGATGAGAGGTTTTGAGATTCATAAGATGCCTAAAAAACTTGCTTACTCTGCTGTTTCCACTGACGGAGAAAAAATCTATCTTTTCGGCGGACAGAATGAAAACAGTATCCCTCTTAATTCCATCTATGAATACACGCCTCTTTTAGATCCGATGAATCAGTAGGGAATGTTCCCGGCGGGGAAGGAGTATGAGGACAGCTGAAACAGAAAACCCGGTATAAATGTGGGGTATGATAAAAATGGGTTCCGTTTCCCTTCCCGCCGGAGCAGAGGCTTTTTTAAAAGGTCCTCTTTGGGTTTGAAAGGGAGAAATGATAATCGCTGATATCAATTTCCTTGTATAATAAAAAATATATATTGTAAATAAACGGTTTTTTTAATAAAAAAGAAATAGAACCATGGGTGAATTTGAGAAAACAAGCAATAGAACCTAGGGTTCTATTGCTTGTTTTATATATTGCTTATCAATATAATAAGTAAATTATTATAATTTTTATAAAATAATAAAAAATGTTTTTTTGATTAAAGGTAAAATTCTTAATAACTTTATTTTGATCATTGAGCGAAGCTGAAGTACGAATAGACTCATTGGCTATTTTATTTTTAATTCTGAATTCAGCTTGAAAATTCTTTATCTCTTTTTTTACTTTTCTGATTTATCTTGAAATTTTTTTTAAAATTTACTTTCTATAAAAAAATTTATTAATTTTAATAATGACTAAGAGTCATTAAATGAACGGGAGTCAAAATGAGACTGAAAGAAAAAGAAAAAGAGGCAAAAAAAGAAGAAATTCTACAGGCTGCCCGAAAATTCTTTTCTGAAAAAGGGTTTGAACACACTTCAATGGACGAGATCGCCAAAAAAGTAAAAATAGCTAAAGGCACGATCTATCTTTATTTTGATTCTAAACAAGCTCTTCTTCTTGAAATCCTCAATTTCGCAAAAAAAATCACCATTGAAAAACATAGAGGAATCATTGATTCCAAACTCCCTTATATTCAAAAATTAAAGGAAATGATTCAAATCTCTTTGGATTTCACAAGAGATTATCCTGAATACGGAAGAATCTTCCACAGCCTGATTCATCAGCTTGATATGGACTCAAAAGAAGAAATTGCAAAGTTTTTTCATACAGATGATGAAGAGAATTTATTTTTTTTAATCAAAAAAGTACTTGTTTTAGGCGTCAAAGAAAAAGAGTTTAAGCAGGATTTAAATATTGCTGAAGAATCTTTTAGGATTTGGGCGCTTTCAGTTTCACACACGATTCTGAATACTATTGTGCGGAGTGTCCCGCCCGCTTTTAAAAAACTCTGGGATAAAGACGGTTTAATCGACTTAGAAAAAGTTTTATCGGACACAATTGACAAAATTTTAAATACATATCTGAAATAATGGAGGAAGCATGGCACAGTACGATTATTCTAAGTATTTAGATGAAAACAAGAAAATGAACAAAAAATTGAAATGGGTTATTATTATTGTTTTAATCCTTTTATTTGTTCTTTTTATCGGAAGTAGAATTAAAAAATCAGCAGAACTGAAAGCTGAAAAAGCAAGAATCACTCTTGAGGCTGCTAAAAAAGCAGCTGTTCCGG
>Ga0209518_1001166_pt1 | contig 29787 bp, 38 predicted proteins | sample RifGroB1_FD_183993 | JGI IMG/M metagenome (GOLD analysis project Ga0209518, IMG submission 183993) | Groundwater microbial communities from Rifle, Colorado, USA - Groundwater B1 (SPAdes) (version 2) | ecosystem: Environmental > Aquatic > Deep subsurface > Groundwater | place: Rifle, Colorado...
GCACCAGCGGCAGACGGCATGGGGCGGAAGAAGCTCGGGTCGAGCGGGAATGGCATGGACTGCCCGCCGCCGCCTCCGCCGAGCGTGGAGATCCCAAGCGGCGGGGCCTGCGGAGGAGGAGCGGCGAACGACATCCCGCGCGTCGCAGCCGGTGCGGGCGCGGGCGACGGCGCAACCCCACCGCCACCACCACCCGGCGCCAACGCCGCGCGCGCCGCGTTCATCAGCGTCTGCACCCCTGCCACGTTCTTGTCCGGCGCCGGGGCGCCACCACCGTGCGCGCCACCCGGTCCCATGGGAAACCCGCCGCCCAACCGTTCGATCTGCGCGGCCGTGCCGGGAATGGACGCCATGGTCCCCAGCAACCCGCCGGGTCCCGTGCCCATCAGCAGCGCCTCAATGCCCGCCTCCGGCCCCGCGGACGGGGGAGGCAACCCACCGCCCGCGCCGGGGCCGCCACCCTCACCGCGCGGCATGGGCGGGCTCATCATCCCCGCGCGCGCCACGTTGGCCAGGCCAGCCCGCGGGTCCTCCCCGGACAGGATGTCGCCGGCTGCGCCCAGCATGCCGGCACCGCCCGCCCACCCCGCGCGGCCCAGCGCCTTGGCCATGTCCGGGGCACCGCGCATCACCGCGTCCCGGATGCCGGGCGCGGCCGAGGTCAACTGGCCACCGAGCCCGCCGGGGAGTTCCTGGGCAATGTGCGGGAGCAGCGCGTCCACTCCGCGGCCCGCCATGCCGGAGATTGCCTCCGACTGCTGGTCCACCAGCTGGTCGCCAAGCTGCGACACCGCCGGCATGGTCCCAGCCATGGCCGCGCCCCCCGCGCGCAGCGGCTGGCCGGCCATCCACCCCGGGTTGAGCGGGCTGCGCAGCGCGCGCCCCGCTGCTCCGTAGCGTCCCATGTGTCACCTCCACCCGTTCATCGGGCTGCGCCGCCAGTCACGGCCCAAGGCGGACTGGTTGAAGGCGTCGGACGCGGCCCCCATGACGTTGGTGGCCAACTGCTGTCCCGGCAGAAAGTTGGTCGGGCTGAAGTTGGTAGGAAGGTTGCTGCGTGCCATCCCGCCGCCCATCTTCATCAGCGCCTGCATCATCCCGCCGCCGCCATCGCCCCCCGCGCCCGCACCGCCACCACCCATCGGCGGCGGAGGTGCGGCCATGCCGGCGCCGGCACCTGCGGCCCCTGCACCGGCACCACCGGCCATCATGCCGCCGGCTGCCATGCCAGTTGCGGGCACGGCACCCGCTGCTGGGGCCGCGGCCGCCGCCCCTGCTGCTGGCGCAGCCGCGGCGGCGGATTGGAGCATTGCGAGAAGCTGTGGCGACATCGCTGCGAGTGCGGCGGGGAAAGGCATGGTGTCCTCCGTTCAGAACGGAATGGCTGCGTCGGCCATCTCGGGCAGGAAGCCGAGCAGCAAGCCGAGCAGCTCCTTGTTGCTGGTGATCTGGTCCATCTCGGCGGCGTTGTCGATCTGGTTGCCCATGGTCTGGGCGCCGGCCAACGCACCGCGGGCTTGGCCGAGCTGTCCCATGCGGCTCATCTCTTCCTGGTACGCGCGGTCGTTCAGCGCCAGCTCCGCTTCCTTTCCCGCGCGCATGGCGCCCGAGTAGACGCCAGATGCGTCGCCCGTTCCCACCACGCCACCCCGCCCGGCGCGGCCGGAGATGTTCCGCAGGGCCGCGTCCCGCTCGCGGGAGATGGCGTCTTGGCTGGCCTGGCGTGCGGCGTCCCGGGACCACGTGCCGAGGTACCCGGCCTGCGACAGGTCACCCACCTGGTCACCGAGCCCGCGCAGCGCCGCGGAGTTCCGCACGTTGAACGGGTCGATGTTGTCCCGGAGGTTCTGGATGTCCGTGCGCGTCCAGAACCGGGAGAGCGCGGACGTGGGATCGTGGCTCAGGCCGTTGGTCTGTGCCTGGATGCTGCCCGCCATCTGGCGCCCGTCGGGGCCGGTGGCGGTGAGGCCAGACCCGCCCTTGGACATCGCCCCGAAGTTCCTCTGCGCGGGGGGAGCGCCAGCGTTCTCGTATCCGCCCACCGCCTGCGACGGGTTCCACGGGTACGCCATCCCGCCGCCCCCGCCGCCAGCCATGTTTCCTGGGCTGCTGCCGCCACCACCCATTCCGAGCGCCGCGTTGCTGGGGAAGAGGCCCATCTGCTGGAGCAACTGAAAGATGTTGATCCCGCCGAGGGAACCGAGTGCCGCGCCGGGGGAAGGGAAGTTGAACCCGAACCCACCACCGGGCGGTGCGATCCCGCCGGCCGGCGGTGCCAATCCGCCCCCCGCCCATGCGTTGCTGAAGGTCGGCATGGGCGGCGGTCGCGTCGTCAACACCGCGGTGGGGGAAGCCGAGTTCCCACCACTCTGCGCGCCACCGGTGACGCCGCCCGGGTAGCGGTCCTTCACGTCCTTCACCACCGTGTCCACGCCGCCCTTCGCGGCGTTGATGGCACCCGTCACCATGCCCGGCGCATTGAGGCCCAACACGGGTTGGGGGGGGGAGCCCGTGGCTGCGGCACCGGACGCCCCAACCCCCTTCCCGCTGAAGTTGACCGGCCCCTGCTGGGCCATGCGCCCATCGAGCTGCAGCTTCCTCTTTGCTTCCAGTTGCGGGTTGAAGCCCGCCCGCGCCTGCCCGATGGTCGCCATGGTGTCCTCCGTGTTGCTGTCAATGCTGCGTCACCGCGATCAGGGGGCCACGTCGCGCAGCACGTAGTCCACCACCCACTTGCCGATGGGCACCGTGTCGGACGCGCCCGGGCTGGTGGCGTAGAAGCACAGGCCCGTCGGCGCACCGTGCGTGCCGTCCACCTCCAGCACGGAGTCCGCGGCCAGCGTCAACTCAAACACCGTGCTCTTGGCGATGTCCGCCGCCGCCAGCGTCTTGGTGGCCACCGCGGTCAGGCCCGTGAGGTTCCCGGCCGCCGACGCCGCGGCGATGGCCGCCAACGTGCCCTTGTACACGGCGAGGTCGCTGTGCGCGCTGTCCGCGCCGGCCGTGTTGTCCACGGCAAACTGCACCTTCTTCACCTTGATCTTCCGGGTGAGGGGCAGCACCAGGTAGCTCTTGCCGTTGGTGACCACGGCGGACTGGTAGCACACCAGTTCCTTGAGGTTGTCGCCGTACATCTCGCTGTGCTTCTTGGTGTAGTCGTTGGGCATCTGGTCTTCTCCTGCGCCGTCCGGCGCTTCAGTAGTTGGTGATGTGCTGCGCGCTGAAGAACAAGCGCAGCGTAACATCCGTCAGCGTCGGGGCGCCACTCTTCACGTACACGATGGTCCAGTTGTCGGCGGTGGCTCCGGTTGCCGCGGCGGCGGCCGTGCCGGACTGCGGCACCCCCGCGGCCAGCAGCGACAGGTCCACGTCCTTGATGGTCGTCACGCCGTTCTTGATGCGCAGGTAGTTGCTCCCCGCCGCGGACGCCGCGCGCGCGAAGATGCTGAAGCTGTAGAACTTCCACGCGAGGTAGTTGGCCACGTCCAACTGCGGCAAGGTGAACCCATCCAGGATGTCGTTGTTGGCGTGGCCGGACAGATCCTCAATGCGCGAGTCGAACGTGAAGATGGCGCGCTGCTGCTCCAGCCGGTCGCGGGTAACCGAGCCCGCCACAATGGCGGCGCCCGGGATGGACTGGAGATACGCCTTGATCTTCGCAAAGCGGTTGTTCAGCGCGGTCCTGCTGATGGCGCCAACCGGAAGGTCTGGGATGTCAATGGCCATGCGCGCGCCTCAGAAAAACAGGTTGATGTTGAACGCCGGGTTGTTGAAGCCGGCGAGGTAGCTGGTGGGAAAGCAGTAACCTCCAATCATGAACTCGGCGTCGCGCGACAGTGCGTTCCCCGGAATGACGTCAGGGAACCCGTTGGCGCGCGTGACGTCGGAGTCGTAGTAGAGCCCGTAGACGTTGGTGGCGTTCTCGTACGCCAGCACGTACGTGTTGGGCGACGCTTGGTTGGACACCGCCGCGAAGAAATACTGCTCGCCGCGCTGCAGCACCACGGCCGCGGCGGACAGGTCGTCGCCCCCCTCCACCGTCTTGGGGCCGTCAAACCAAGCGCTCCACACCCGCCGCAGTTGGATGCCGCCGGCCGGCGTGAACTCCGCGCGGTAGATGGCGTGTCCCACGTTGGACCCGGCGGCACACCCCAACCCGAACAGCGCATAGCCAACGCGGAAGTCAGCAACCACGCCTTTCAGCGCGGCGAGGTACATTCGATTTGGCGTGTACGCCTTGGCGCCGTTGATGTTGATTTGCGGCACCCAAACGGTCTGGGGCATAGGCGCAACCTCAACGAGCGGGACGGCGTACTTCTCCTCCGCGCGTCCAAGCTGCTGGGCCTCAGACGTCCCGGTACGGATGGGATGGCGGCGCGTCATCGGCCACCCCGCTCGCCCTGCCGGTTCACCTTCAGTTCCATGGCCACCAGCGAGAGGGGCAACTCCTGCTCCTGCTCAAATCCCACCTGGATGGCCCGGCACTTCTGCGTGAAGGACACCTCCCGGATCAGCGACACGTCCTCACCGAGGACGGTGTCCGTGTTGTTGACCAGGGTGGCGTCGTCAACGAGGCGCGCATCGGCGGCAACATAGGCCGAGATCGCCACGTCCCGGTCCTTCCCCTCGTTCATGTCCGGCCGCACGGTCACGGTCAGCGCCACGTCGCCGGTGTTCTCCAGCGCCACGTTCACCCACCGCACCACCACGTTTTGCGCCGAGTCGAAGTTGATGGGCGCCGACCGCAGCTTGCGGTACACCGGCGGCCCGTTGTCGCAGTCACCGACGTCGTGCACCCAGATCTGATTGTGCGCGTCACCCACCAGCATGACCGGCTCTGACGTCCGGTTGTCCATCACCACGCACGTGGCGTCAAAGCCGTAGTCCGTCGGCTGCTTCCGGCCCTGGGGCCAGAACGCGCACGCCGCCATCTGCACTCCGGCTTCGCGGTACTCGTACCCCTCGGCGTTGAAATACAGCGCCTCGTCGAGGATGGTCCGCTCCTCATTGGACGGGTAGAACAGCCGCACCTGGTCGTATCCGCCGTGGTAGATCATCACCGCACGGGACAGGCGCCCGGCCCGGGCCGACTTCCACCACTCGTTGATGGCGCCGCTCTGCTTGACGATGGCACCGGACCCGTCCATGGCGTAGACGCCGTCGGTGTTCAAGAAGAACACCACGTCCCCCACCGCGCACGCCGCCCGCGGGCCCACGCAACCCACGCCGTCCAGCATCTTCTCCACCACGTAGCCGTCGGCGCTGCCGTCGTTCACCACGCGGTAGCAGGCGCGCTTGCTGAACGCCGCCATCCAAGTCTTGGTGCCCACCAGGCACACAAGCGGGTCACCGACGAACCGCTCAAACTCATTGGGCCAAACGTCCGGGTAGACGTCCGACGCGCCCCAGCGCAGCCAGCCATCCTCCCCTGCCCACAGGCGCCCCTCAAACAGGGTGACGGGTAGCGGCGCCGGGATGGCGGGGCGCAGGCCGCGGTCCAGCGACTCGTAGATGGTGCCCTGGCCCGTCGCGTCCATCTGCTCGATGGTCCCGCCCCCGCCCGGCATGGCGAACCACCCGACACCGGCAACGCGAAAGTACACGTGGTCCGTGGCCTCATGGTAGACGGCCCACACGTCGGACGTCTCGTCCACCTTGGCAGAACGCACGATGTCTGTGTCCCACGTTTGCTCGGTGCCGTCGAGGTAGATGTAAAAGTTGGCGTTGGTCTTGTCCCCGCTTTGAAACGCAACAAACTGATGCCCGGCGCCGTCCCGCCGGTTGTACGGCAGGATGCAAAGCACACGCTCCGGAGTGACGGCGGGGTCGTGAACCGCGCTGCCGCTCGCGAACACCGCGTCGTTACCATTGAGCGTTGCATCCAACGTCACGCGGAGGATGTAGAGCGTGTCTCCGTCAATCGTTTGGGTAGCCCAATCCGAGGGTGGATTGAATGCAAACGAAAGAAGGTTCCCGGTTCCAGGTTGCCCGTCATCCGTTCCGGCAAGGCAAGGACGGGAAATGCTCGTGTCCGACCCGCTGATGATTGCGTAGGTTGGAGCCCATGCGCGCGCCACCTTGATCTCCGTCCATGCACTGCCGTTCCAATATTCAACTTTGGGAAAAGCGGTGTACACGTCTCCGTCATCCGCGAGTGATGACACCGTACCCGTGACACGAATGCGGTCAAATGGAGCGGTGTACCCAAAGAACAAATACCGCTCGCCCGTGCACGTGAAAGGCAGCGTCGTGGTGAGCGACGCCGGGGTGGACCCATTCGACGTGGCGGCAAAGTACGCCAACCCGCCCAATCCGACCACGAACCGACTGGCGTCCTCCACCCAACCCGCCCCCCCGCGTCCGATGATGTTGTCACCGAACTCGAAGACGTTGAGCGCGTCATGCACGTGCTTGGGCGTCGAGCCACCGACGCCCGTGTGCAGACCGCGGGGGAACGAGAGGGCCACCATGGGTCAGTCGATGAGCGCTCCCGGCGAACCAGGCTGGAGCTTGGTGCCCTGGGGCGGCTGCGCCGCGGCCGGCTTGGCGGAGGTGGCCTTGGCCTTCTCCACTCGGGCCGCCAGCTCCTTTTGCGCGTCCTTGTCGCCGTGCTTGGCCTTGATGACCAGCAGCTCCGCCTTCTGCTGCTCCACAATGGTGAGCAGCTGCTCGATGCGGGCTGCCTGGTCCTGCTGCACCTTCTGGGACTGCGCCAGGTCCTCCTCCATGCGCTGGAGGTGCCGGATGGACGCCGCCCGGTCCGCCGTTGCCGTGAGCAGGGCGGTCTTGTTGCCCGTGTCGTCGGACAGCACGTGGAGCGCGCCGAAGAAGCCGACGAACTTGTGGCCGTCCGGGGCGCCCGGGCCACGGTGGAACGCGCCGCCGTCCTGGTCGGCATAGCCCCACTTTTCCTTGGGCACGCCCAACCGGATGGCCTCCTGCGGGTCCGAGCAGTTGAAGAAGAAGGAGTCGCTGTCCCCCTTCATGGTGCGCCAGATGGCGCCGGTGGGGTCCGTGAACACCGTGTCGGCGGGGATGTACACCCCGATCCCATGGATGTCCGTCGCGCGGCGGCCGCCGATGGCCTCCGCGTTGGAGAGCACGCCCAGGTCTGCGCTGTGCGAATGGTTGCGGATGAAGATGGGGCTACTCATAGAAGTCTCCCAGGTTGTCGTCGTAGTTGACCCCGGTGTCGGGGATGGATTCTGCCAGGTCCGCGACCACCGCGGCCAGCATCTCGTCGTAGGTCTGCTGCAACCCACGCGTGTCATCGCCCAGCACGCGCTTCCGCAGCAACACGGCGCGCACCGGGATGATCTCGTGGTGCCGCGTCGGCAACCACGTGATCGTGGCATTGTCTGCAATGGCCGAGTAGTCCGGCACGTAGTCGATGATGAAGTCAAACGACGACGCCGGCTTGGGGCGGACATACAGCAGGTCCGCCAGGCGCGCGTACACCTCCGGCGTGCCCTCGGCGGGCAGGTTGAGGAAGGACGTCTGACGCACCGCGCGCAGTTGGATCGGGTCGGCCGACGATCCCGTGGGCCGGCACGCCACCCGCGCGATCTTGGACATGGCGCCGATGGAGGTCAGCGTCACGTAGTCGGCAGTTCCCGCCACGGTGACGGTGGTGCGCGTCAGCAGCCGCTCCGGCATCGTCCCGGAGATCTCCGTCATCATGTGGCGGGCCGCCGCGTGGAGGTCAGCGTTGATCACCGAGTTGGGCGGGTCACCAGAATCCGCAGCCGGGTCATCGTCGCGGATGGCCATGAGCTGCTTGTAGGTGCGCCGCATCTCGGAGAAGATCACAGCCCCATCTCCTTCAGGTCGTTCTGCTGCCGCCGCTTCTTGAGGTTGTAGCGCCGCTCGTACTTCACGGCTTCCGCGCGCTCCACTTCCTTCGGCGGCGACGGCAAACCCGCCGCCTCGCGCACCCGGGCGTACCCGCGCTGGATGTGCTTGTCCCGGCCCAGGGAGTCGGCCACGCTTTCCTGCCGCGCCCAATCCTCCTCGTAGGCCTTCCGGTGGGCCGCGTCCTTCTCCCGCTTGATGGCGTACCCGCGGTGGACGATGTCCGAGTAGTTCAGCATCTGCGCGACGTGCGGCCCGAGGCCGAACGGCATGCCCATGTTCTGCAGCCCGTCCAGCGACAGGATGGGGGCCAGCACCTCCTCGTCGGCAAAGACGAACTCGCGGCCCGTCTCGTCCGCCGCCGGCACCGGGCACCGCACCTTGGCGAACACCGTCCAGCAGCCAAGGTGCGATGCGACCGGCGGAGGGTGCAACTCCCGCTGGTCACCAGGCAGCGGGTGCTCCACATCACAGAAGAGAGGGGCACCGACGTCCCAGAGAACGACCAGCCGGTCATTCCCTGTGTCCTCTCGAAGCTGCGCGGTGAAGTCCTCCGGCCCCGGGTGGTACCCGTAGCCCTCCACCGCCACGACGTCAGTGCCCTGCTCCTCGTTCAACATCACGCCCTCCTGTCAGCTCAGGTGGTCACCCGAGGCGTCCACAATCACGCCCGACTTGCGGCGGTGCCAGTTGATGATGCCGGTCTGGTACCACTTCCAGCCGGCAAAGAAGGAGTCCGTCCCTTCCTCCATGCGCAGGGTGAGCCCGTCGTCGTCAATGAAGCCCGGCTGGCGGTCCTGCAGGATCATCATGGTCTTGGTGTTGGCCAGGTACAGCCGGTGGGTGGGGGCCAGCGGGTCCGTGTACAGCACCTTCTTGCCCGTGGACCCGATGGTGGTGATCTCGATGCCCGCCACGCCCACGTTGACCATGCCGCGGCTGCCCGGGTCGTTGTACCGAACCGGGGTTTCCGCGGCGAAGGAGCTGGACGCCACGGTCGGCGTGAGGAAGCCCATGACCTGCCGGCGCACGCTGGGCGTCGTGTACAGCAGGTTCGGGGCGTCGCCGCCGTTGGGGTCAATCTCAATCTGCTCGTGGCACAGGTTGATGTGGTCCAGCGACACAATCCGCGCCGTGCCGCTGTTGTGCACACGGATGGACTGCAGGACCCGGTTGGTGGTCGGATCCTGGTCGCCGTAGTACGCGCCCGCGTACTGCGTGTCCGCCGTGTTGTAGACGGCGTCCATGATCCCCATCGGCTGGTAGAAGCCCGTCTGGTAGTCCGCCAACGTGGCCAGCGCGGTGCCCGGCGTGCTGTTGCCGTACTCCACGCGGGAGTTGAACATCAGCATGTGGTCGCCGTTGGCAAACGTGTTGTCCACGCCGGCCGTGCCGATGTCGTTCATGGTGATGGTGGGCGTGCTGCTGTCCTCGCCCACCGAGTCAATCAGGCGGCCCCGGTTCTTCACGCCCGCGCTGTACGCGCGCAGCGCAGTGGCGATGCCACCCGCCGTGGTGTCCACCACCATGCCCTCGCGGAACAGGCGGTTGCCGGCAAACGGAATGTTGACGGAGGCGGGCTCCATCGTCACCGTGTTGCCGCTGACGGCGCCGGACGCCTTCAGCTTGCCGTAGATGCCGAACTGCCCGCTGGCGTAGCGGAGGGACACCATCTCCTTCAGGTTCTCCACCGTGTCGTCCATGATCTGCTTGCCGAGGTTGCCGAACCCTCCGCTCGCAGTCTGGGGCGCGTTGCGCACCGGCCCCGTCATGTCCACCGTGGTGTAGAAGAACCGCTTGTAGAACAGGAGCTGCAGCGTCTTGATCTTGCTGCGCTGGTCCTGGTACGCGGCGGTGGGGTCCATGCCAGGCAGCTTGCCCATCTCCGGCCGGCCCGCGCCGTAGAAGTTGCCGCCGTACTTGACGACGATCCGGTAATACTTCCCGCTCACGGGGACCGTCTTCAACTTGAACAACTTGAGCGCCGTGACGCGCCGCGCGATCTCATCACGCAGGACCGGGTCCACTTCCTCGTTCAGCGTGCGCTGGAGGTCGGCCCCGGAGAGCACTTGGGATGCCATGTTCTTTGCTCCATCGGCCCTTGCGGGGCCTTCTCATCGGCGCTGCTACTCGCCCACCATGGGCGTGGTTCTCACGCCGCCGTCAGTTTCCGAGGATGGCCCTCTCCCCGTCGGGGGGGAGGTACTTCCTGCGGAGGGATTCAATGTCCTTCTGGGGCTTCTGCTGGCCCTGCGCCGCGCGCATCGGCACCACGTTGCCCACCTTCGCCGTGCGCTGCTGCTGCGCCGCGCGCTGCTGCTGGACCGCCGCCGCCTGCACCTGCTGCGTCTTGCCGGGATTGGCGCGCTGCTTCACCAGCGACTCGATGTAGCCGTGGAGCAGGTTCGCCAGCGGCACCGGGTCCGGCGGCTGGTAGGCGTGACCGTTGGCCTGCGCCGCCGCCATCTCCGCGGACGCCCAGGAGTTGTACACCGTGGAGAAGATGTACTCGCCCACGTTGACAGGCTGCCCCGTGTCCGGGTGCTTCCCGCTGTTGTCGCGCAGGAAGTAGTAGTTCTGCGCGTTGCGGATCTGCGCCATGGAGGCGTCGTACTGCGCCTTCCACTCGCTCATCTGCGCGCGCTGCTGCTGCTGCACCGCCTGCTGCTGGATGGCCTGCACCTGCTCCTGGGCCGCCTGCGCGTAGGCGCCCAACTGTGCCTCCAGGTTGGCAATGCGCTCGTCGCTGTGCCACTGCGCCTTGGCGTGCTCGTAGCGCAGTTGCTCCGCCTCGCCGGCCCCTTCGGGCGGCGGACGCGGGGCCTGCGCCTGGCGCGCTGCCTCCGCCTTCTGCGCCTGCGCGTTCTGCGCCATCTGCAGGATCTGCTGCTTGAAGGCCACGTTCTCCTGCTGCGCGGCCTGCATCATGGAGTGCATCTGCTGCAGGGACTGCTGCATCAGCTGGTTCTGCTGCTGCAGCGGCTCCACCAGCGCGCGCACGGCCGGGTTGTCCATCGGGCTGACGCCGGGCTTCTGGGCCGCCGCCTGCTCCTGCGCGGCCGCTTCCGCCGCCGCCGGGTCCTGCTCCTCACCGCCGCCCTCGCCGCCTTCCGCCGGGGGCGCGGCATCGTCCTCGCCCGCCACCGCCACGCCGTTCCGGCCGGCCACGATGTCTGGGTCCGGTGCGTCATCCTGCTGCGTGCCCAGCGTGCCGATGTCGCCACCGCCACCCTGGTTGTTCACGTCGATGAACTGCGACATGTCCGTGTTGGCGCCCGTCTTGGGCCCCGTGGCCGCCGCCGCGTCAACCTGGACCGCGCCATCACCCGTCATGCTCACACCGTCGTTGGGCATTGCTCTCTCCTGTCAGCGGCCCGCCGCAGCTTCTTGGGCCGGTTGGTCGGCGGCGCGTGCACTCACGGCCGCCTGTTGAAGGGACGCCTGCGTGCCAGGGTCCCCGGGGGTTGGGATCAGTTCCGTGCCCGGCGTGGTCGCCTGCGCGGCCGCCTGCGTCTGTGGGCTCTGATTGCCGGGCATGCCTGCGTTGGCCATGCCCATGGTCGCCGCCGCCTGCTCCACCATCATCTGTGCCTGCGCCGTCTCGTAAGCGTCCATTTGCATGGTGGCCATCAGGTGCTCGCGCAGCGCCATCAGCATCGGGTTGGCCGGGTCGGCCGTCTCCACGTCAACGATCTGCTGGCGGTGCTGGTCGATGTGGATCTTGTGGTGCTGGCCGAGGTCCGGCGGCGGCATCATGCCCGCGCGCTGCAGGGTCTGGAACTCCTGGTTGGCGTGGTTCTCGTGGACGCGCCGGCTGTTGTGGAGTTGGCCCATGTCGCCAAACTCCATCAGCTTCACGTAGGTGTCCTGGTCCACCATCTGCCGGTCGGCGGCCTCGTTCAGTTCCTGCGCCATGGCGGCGCGGGACCGGCCCTGCTGCTTGGAAAGCAGGAGGCGCACGTCGTCGCTGTCCACGCCGATGCCGCCCACGTTGAACTGCGACACCTCCCACGCGCCGCTGGCGCCAACAAGGCGCAGCTCGCGCCCGTCGTCGGCGTTGATGCGGAACAGGTCAATGGCGTACTTCACGGCGCCGCCCAATGACTCAGCCTGCTGCATGATGACCTGCGACATTTGCTTTAGGGCGCGCTCCTCAAACCACGCACCGCCGCGCGCGCTCTCAATGCCGCCGCTGGCCTGGCCGCGGAGCACGTCGCTCGCCCCGGACAGAGACTTTGTCATCTCGTACAGGAAGGACACAAACTGCATGCCGCCCGGCGCTGGCGGGAGGAACGCAGGCTGCGGAGGCGGGCGCCCGGGGCTGTGCACGTACACGATGTTGCCGCTGCTCTCATCCACGCGGACGCGCTGCTCGCGGGAGGCCACAAACCGCATCCGGGACGCCAGCCGCTCCCGCGCGTGCTGCGCGCTGATGTGGTCGTTCATCACCTGGCACAGCGGGATCACAACGTCCGCGGTGCTCATCGGGTAGAGCGCCCCGTAGACCTCGTAGCAGGTCACCAGGAAGAACGGGTGGCGGCGCAGCACGGTCGGGTAGGCCGTGGCCACAATCACGTCGTCGCCAATCATCACGCCAAAGATGCCGTCCGGGTGCTGCTCTGACGGCTGCTTCCAGAACTCGTACACCGTCACGTAGGCGTCATCCGCGCGCCCGAACCCAAACGGGCCGTTGCGCATCAGGATGGCGCCCGTGTCCACATTGGAGTCCGAGTTGGCGAAGTCCGCTTCCGAGTAGCCGGCCTTCTTCCCGTACCGGATCCACGCCTCGCGCCGGGACATCTTGCGGCGGTGGACAATCTGCTCGTTGTCGTGGATGGACGCCGCGTCCGGGTCGGGGAACAGCTCCCACGGCGGCACGCACTCGAAGCGCACGTTCCCCTCGGGCAGCGACCCGACCGGCTCCTCCACGTAGCCCACGCCCTGGTAGCCGTTCGGCCCCGGGATGAGCCCCTGCGCGCTGCATGTCGGGCAGGCCACGTTGATGCCCGCGGACTGCGACATCAGGCTGCCGGCGCCGCCGCACTGCGGGCAGGGCACTGACCCCAGCATCGTCCGGACCTCGCCGCCCTCCGGGTCCCAGATCGGCTTGATGGCCGCGTACCCGCCCAGCTGGGCCAGGTCCTGCGCCCAGGAGAACACCCGGTTGAGGCGCCCGGTCTGGACCACGTGGTTGCCCACCGAGGCGTTCATGCGGGCGCGCGCCCAATCCCCGCGGTCCGGGGACTTCGGGAACGGCTCCACCTTGGGCTCGTAGCAGAGGGTGCCAGACAGCGTGCGGATCGTCTCAAACAGGACGTTGGTGGGCACGTAGCGCTTGCGGAACTCCGGCTTGATCTCCTGCAGCCGGTTCGTCTCGCTGCGCCGGTAGAACGGCTGGTTGCGGTACCACTTCAGCGCCACCATGGTGTCGATGTCGCGCACCACGCGGTCGCCGCTGCGGCCCCGCTCCATGTGGTCATTGATGGCCTGGCGGACGTCGAACTCCCCAAGGTATTCGTCGTCGATGATGCCGCGCTGCGCCATTCAAACGCCCCCCGTCAGCCCGTCGGTGCGCCGTTGACGTCCTGCCAGGCCTCGTCATGCATCATGCTGGGGACCTCACCGTTGGTCGGAGCGGGCGGGCGATGGCCATGGATCTCGCTCGTGCGTCCCGTGCGGGAGTCGATGAACAGGCCACCGCCGTCGTCCGGCTGCTCCCGCGGACGCCGCGGGGACTGGAACGCTTCCGGCGCGTCACCCACCACCGTGGCACGTCCGGCAGCATCGCGCAGGACCTGCACCGGGCGCGGCCGCGAGGCACGCGCCGCAAGGACGAGCACCGCGCACAGCAGCGCGAGGCACATCACCAGCAGACCGACAACCGCCAGAAGAGCGATGGTGTCAAGCATGATCTGCTGGTAGCATGGCCATACACCTGATGCAAGGTGCACCAGGTTGGCGCTTCCTGCGGCAGGTGCGACATGGCCAAACTGTGGGTCCCGGAAGACCTGTTCGACAACGTCACCGACCAGGTGGAGCGCCAGCAAGATCAGCTCCAGCAGCAGGCGGACGCCAACGCCACCATCTACGACATGGGCTTTGACCCCCGGCGCTTCGAGTCCAGGATCTCACGCTTCTACCAGATCGAGGACAAGCAGACCCGCCTGATGGTCCCGTGGGGACCGCTGCTCAGCCAGCGCCGGGCCCAGAAGCGCCTGATGCGCGACATCCTCCAGGCGCTCCAGAAGCCGGGCCCGGTCCGTATGCTGGTGCTGAAGGGCCGGCGCGTGGGCAGCAGCACCGCCACCATCCTCATCATGCTGGAGCTGGTCATGATGCTCCCGTGGCGGGCCGCCATCATCGCCCACAGCGATGAGTCCGCGCGCACGCTGCTGGACATCGCCCGCCGCACCTTCCAGCGCATCCCGGCCAGCGAGAAGCCGCCGCTCTACAAGGACAACGAAATGCGGCTGGAATGGGGCGAGCCGCGCAAGTTCAACCGCGCGCGCGGCAGCATCGGCCATCAGGCCTCGCTGGCCGCGTACACCGCCAAGGGCAACTACGTTCTGTCCGCCGCCGGCACGTCGCTGCTGCTGCTGTCCGAGGCCGCCAAGTACGACACGGTTGGCGACCTCAACGCGCAGATGAGGTTCATCCTGTCCGCCATCGGGTCAGTCCCCACCGTGGGCCCGTCGCTCATCGTAGCGGAGACGACCGCCAACGGGCCGGAAGGGTGGTATCCGGAGACGTTCAAGCGCGCGGCGGAACGCAAGCCGGACGCCACCGGGACCACGTGGATCCCGCACTTCATCAGCTACCTCGATGACGAGTCGTGCGCCATGGCCGTGCCGGAGAAGTACAACTGGAACGACTGGCCCAAGGAGGACCGGCCCAAGGAGATCTACATCTCCAACCTGCAGGGCTGCACCAAGGAGCACCTGTACTTCCGGCGGTGGAAGATCGAGAACGACATGAACATGGACTTCCAGGCCTTCGACCAGGAGTTCCCCGCTACCGCCGGCCTGGCGTTCATCAGCTCCGGCCGCCGCGCCATCCCCGCCCACTACATCAACCAGCAGCTCCAGTTCCTGCAGGACCCCATCGCCCGCTACGAGTGCATCCTTGCCCCGGGCATGCGTGGGCCCACGCAGCAGGGCGTGCAGAATGCGTGACGCCTCGTGGGTGGATCTACCGGGTGGGTCTTGGCTCGTGTGGGAGGAGCCGATCCCGGGGGCTAGCTACGTGTTCGGCGGTGACGTGGCGCTGGGCGGGACGGACAGCAGCGACCTGTGCTCCGGCGTCATCCTGCGCCGCGGCGCCGGCCACACCCTCGTCCAGGTGGCAGAGTACGCGGACCGGGTGGAGCCGTACACGTTCGGGGAGCTGGCCGCCGTGGCGTGCCTCCGCTACAACGAGGCGCTGGTAAACATCGAGCGCAACATGGGCCTGGGCGCGCTCACCGCCATGCAGCACTGCGAATACCCGGAGCACATGCTCTACGTGCCGCCGGTGGCCGGGTCGCTCAGCGGTAACGTGGAGCGCCGCTACTGGCTGCAGACCACCGCCACCAGCAAGAAGTTCATCCTCGACACGCTGTGCGACTACATGGCGCGCAAGGCACTGTGGCTGCGATCCAAGACGCTGCTGGAGGAGTTGGCCAAGCTGGTCAAGGACGAGCGGAACGCGCCCGTGCTCAACGGCAAGGACCGCTCCGTGGCCCTGCTCATGGCCGTCTACGCGGACAGCACCACGCCGCTAGCCATGGCGGACGAGCCGCGCCCGGCGCAGAAGCGGCCGCCGTATGGCGTGGACCCGTACCTGTGGAAGAAAGCCAACCTGCCGGAGGATGAACAGCAGGAGGCTCAGCCGTTCGATGAGCCGCCGGAGTTCGATGACGTGGACGGGTCGGTGGAGGCGGACTCCTTCTGGTGACGCGCCCCAATGCGCCTGATCTTCAAGTCTGTGGACATCGTCCGGTGCCGGTACTTCGCCTCCAGCGCCGGCAGCATGTCCACCATCTTGTGCTTCTTCAGCACCTTCTCCAACCGCGTGTTGGTCGGCTGGTAGACAAACAGCAGATCCGTTTCCGGCAGGAACTTCTTGAGTTCCTCGAAGCACGCCGGGTCCCACACGGAGTTGCGCTCCACCGGGTTGAGGATTGCCTCGTGCGTGCCGCCGCTGTCCTGGATGCTGGCCAACCCACTGACCACCATGCGCTCCTTCAGCCGGGACTTCGCGGCGTATGACAGGTCACCGAAGATTGCCGCGTCCGTGACGTCAATGGCATAGTCCAGATTCTCCTGCCGGTGCGCGCCGTAGTCGCCCACCCGCGCGAGGTACTTCTCGCACCGCAGGTTCACATCGCACGTGGCGCACTGCGCTCCCAGCACCGCCCGCTCCTCCGTGACGCGGAACCCCTTGGCTGCCTCCTGCGCCTGGACCAGGAACCTCTCCGCCATGCCCATCTTCGGCGTCGGCGGCTCCTCGTGGCTCACCCAGCCGCTCTGCTCGTGCTCGTTGTGGCGCATGTGGAACAGGTGCACGAACCCGCCCGGCAGACCCGTGATCTGGCACAGCGCGCCCAAATACATGTCGAGCTGGAACTGCTCGTCGGGATGGTCCACGTGCTGGATGACGTGGCCGGTCTTCCAGTCCCACACGTGCACCATGCCGTTGGCGTCCACCCACCACAGGTCAGGCGTGAAGCTGAACACGTCGTGACCTCGCGCTACGCCGTGCTCCGCCACCTCCGTGGCCACCAACTGCGTCCGGCAGTACAGGCAGAAGTGCAGCCGCTTCTCCACCTGCCACTGCTGCGCGCTGTGAAGGTGCAGCACGTCAATGGCCTCCACCGACGCGAAAATGAACGACCGCAGGTCGCGCTCATCCTCCGGTGACAGGTGCGTGGCGATGCGGTCCGCAATGGCGCGCCCCTCCACCACGTCCGTCGCCTGCTGCGTGCGCATCAGGTGCTCCACGTACTCGGCTGCCACCGCGTGCCCGGCCTGGCCCACGCGCCGCGGGCCGGCGTACTCCTCCCGCGTCAACTCCATCAGCCGCTTCGCCCGCAATGGGCACTCCTTCCAGTTCTTCATGTCCGTCACGGAGAAGTTCACTCGGTTTCCTCCTCGTAGTTTGTCTCGATAGACATCCAGCACGCCCTGGTTTCTGAGTCCATAGAAGACCCAAGACGATGTGCTCTGGTCCGCGCGGCGCTCGTTGATTGGCACACGGCACTGCCGGACCTGCTGACCGACGTAATCCCTTGCCCATTGAGCCAATAGGTCGGGTGAAAGGCGGCGTTCATCGGCTCCTCGACTTGGCCGACGGCCCTGAAAAGGCGTCGGAGAAAGAGATTGAAAACGCCCCGCAACTGGATACCGATTGGGACGCAAATCGAATACCCATTTGCGATACCGGCTCGGCGCGGACGCTCCGCACCGCCTTGATCATCCACGACACCCGATTCATCACCGCGTTCATGACGCTACCCGAGACACGGACCACGACCGCGACCACTCCGACCGTGACACCGACACCTCGTTCCACGTCCATTCGCGCGAGTAGGAGCAAATCCACGACGCGAAGTGCATCACCGCGTTCACTGGACGAACCCCTTGGGCGGATCGGGCTGGTACGCCGACCCACGCGGCATGCCCTCCCGCTTCGCGTAGGCGTCCAGCCGGTCCTGCAGCGCCTTGACAAACGGAGCCACGACGGCGTCACCAAACGCGCCAGCCAGCGTGTAGTGGATGCTGAACTGCTGCGCGCCCTCCCACCACGAACGGTAGGCGGTCTGGCAGTGCGGCATGCCCTGGAACACTGGCGCATCATCCCACGCGAGCATCATCTCCGACTGCAGCGCGTGCCAGTGTTGCCACACGCGTCCCACCGAAAAGCCGGGTTCAAACCTGACCACCAGCGCCATGCCGCTTTCGTCGAACTGCATGGTGATCGACATACCCTTGCCCTCTTCCATCGGATTCCTCCTTCATCACGCGGTCGTGCTCAGCATCGGCCGCGGCGCGTTCTGCGCTCAGTCTGTACCGCTCCCTGTGTTCCGCCCACTCATCCGTCTCCTCGACGGTCGCCCTTGGTCTTGGCATCGTCCTCCTCGTCTTCGTCAAACAGCGTCAGCACCGTCGCGAGAACCTGGCACGCCATGAACAGCAGCGTGGTGGCGATCACCGCGTTGAAGGTCGCGTGCAGCACGGCGTAGAGACAGGTTGTCATCGCAGCTCCCCTGTCCTCATCGCATCCCCCCCGACGGCTTCTCCTCCGCCTGCACCGCCGCGGCGACAACATCCTCCGCGCGCACGCCCACAAACTCCGCGGCCACCGCCTCCGGGTCCTGCTCCGCCTGCACTGCCTGCAGCAGCTTGCGGTCCTCCAGGATCCGCGCTTCCAGCCCGCGCCGCCGGGAGATCTCCTCTGCCGCCGCCGCCTTCAGGGAGCCGAACGCGCGCGCCTCCAGGTGGACGATGGGTGCCGCCTGTGCCTTGCCGTCCGGCGTGGCGACGCGCACCCACTTCACCACCAGCGCCAGCGGCAGGCCGCGCAGCACCCCGCCCGTCTCGCGCAGCACCAGCGCCATGGAGGACAGCAGCTCCCGGCCCGTGTTCACCCCGTGCGACCGGAACCTGGCCAGACCGGGCAGGCCCTCGATCTCGAAGATGAGCGACGACGTCACTTTGCATCCGCCGTCGATCTGCGCGAAGAAGCACTGCACCGGCTTGGACGGGTCGTCCATGGCCAGAGACTGCTCCAGCACCGGCAGCCGCTTTGTCTTCTCCGTTGGCGGCAGCTTGTCCTGCGCTGCCTTCTTCAACTGCGCCACCTCCACCGCCGCGCGCTGGGGCCACCGGTCCCGGCTGGCGTGGCACTCGACGACCTTTCCATCCAGACCCCGCCCCCGGATGGCCTGCTCCCCGTTCCCCTCGCATGCCATGCGGGCGCCGATCCACAACTGATGGCGGACCACCAGGCTGTCGTTCGGGTCATCGGAGAGCAGCACCACGTTGAGCCGCTTGGGCTGCGGGCCCACCACCTTGTGCGCTTCCTCGTCCCGGGCAAACGCGTTGTTCTGGAAGGACGCCGTGATCTCGAAGTGGTCCAGCTTCGTGGGCCCCTTCCCTTCCGAGGCCGGCGGACGCCCGACGCCGACGCGGCGCGTGATTGGAATGCGCGGGGCGAGGTCGCGGATCGGCCCGAGTTCGATGGCTGCCATGATGGGTGCTGCCTCCTGCGGCCCAAGTAACATGGCCATTGACAGCCGTCAAGCACAATGTTAACGGTGCCTGCATGACATCGTTCTCCACGTTCCTGCGCGCCCGCCGCGAGTCCCTGGGACTGCGGCCATACGAAACCGCGCGCCTGCTCAAGGTCACCTACCACTGCCTCTATTCGTGGGAGGTGGGCCGCACCCTGCCGCGCCGCAGGTCGCTCCCGCGCCTCGCCAAGGTGCTGAAGGTGGATCAGGCAGTGGTGCAGGGCCTCATTGACGAGTCGCGCAACTGAGCAACAACCGTGACCGGCGTTCCCCTCCGCAACTACCAAGAGCGCGGCGCTGACCTCATCGTCCGCGTCACAGAAGGCCCGCCAGAGGCCCACCTGGTTGCCTGCCCCACCGGCGGCGGAAAGACCGTGGTGGCCATGGCAGCGGCCCGCCGGCTCATCGACAAGGGCCTCCGCGGCGCCGTGCTCGTCCACCGCGACCACCTGGTGGATCAGGCCCTCCAGCACGCGCACGCGTGGGGCATCCACGCCTCCGTCATCAAGGCCGGCCGTCCGTACGACCCCGCGGCGCCATTGGTCATCGCCAGCGTCCACACGTGCCGCGTGCGGAAGACCAGGCCGGATGTGAAGTGGGTCATTGGCGACGAGTGCCACATCGCCAGCGTCCACAAGCCCATGCAGGAATGGTACAGCGGGATCCCCCGCATCGGCCTCACCGCCACCCCGCAGCTCTACGGCGACAAGACCCTCGCCGGCTTCTTCCAGCACCTCCACATCCTGGCCAAGCCCAGCGAGCTGCTGGACGCCGGCCACATCGTCCCGGCCCGCATCTTCGTCCCGCCCCTGCCTGACCTGGCCCACGTGCGCCTCGTAGGCGGCGACTTCTCCGAGGAGGACCTTGAGCGCGTCATGGGCCGGACCGAGGTGGTGGGTAACGTCGTGGAGCACTGGCTCAAGCACGCCCGCCATCTCAGCACCCTCTGCTTCGCGGTCAACCGCGCCCACGCCCGCAGCCTGGTCACCCGCTTCCAGGATGCCGGCGCCGCCACCGCGGTCATCACCGGCGAAACCCCGGACACCGAGCGCGCCTCCATCCTCGCCCAGGTCCGCGAGCGCACCGTAGAGGTCCTGGTCAACGTGGCCGTCTTCATCGAGGGCTACGACCTCCCGCAGCTGGGGTGCGTCTCCGTGGCCCGGCCCACGTGCAGCCTGGCCCTGTGGCTGCAGATGTGCGGCCGCGGGTGCCGCCCATCAGAGGGGAAGCACAACTTCATCCTGCTGGACCACGGCGGAAACACCTTCCGGCTCCGTCCGCCGCTGGAGGACCGCGTCTGGTCGCTGGAGAAGGTGGCCCGCAAGAAGCGCGCGGGTGACGTGGCCCGTACCGCAATGCGTCAATGCCCGAACTGCTGGTTCGTCTACGCGGGCCACAGCGCCACGTGCCCGGCGTGCGGCGACACGCGGCCCAGCCGGTGGGTGGTGGAGAAGCACGGTGAGCTGGTGGATGTGACCGACCAGATCACGCAACCACTGCGCGGCCCGTCGCAGGTCACCAAGGACCTGGCCGACAAGTTCCGCCGGGGGTGTTGGGCGAAGATCAGGAATGCTAGCATGCCTGCCCCCAAGAAGGCGGCATGGGTGGCGTCCGAGATGAAGAAGTTCTGGGAGGAGGTGCTCAGTGAGGGAACGCGCTGACTGGCACCAAGATCTCGTCGCCAAGGTGCTCCTTGCCATCCAGGCCGCCGCACCGCGTGCCATCGTGATGAGCCGACAGGCCAAGGTCGTGCGCTGCCGGCGCCCGGGCTGCGGGACCCTCCACTTCGTCACGCAGGACCCGGACGGCGGCGGCGACGTCTGGTTCATCATGCCCGACGGCCTCTACGGCGAGGTGGAGTGCAAGTCCGGCCCCGCCGCCAAACTCGACCCCGGGCAGCGCAGGTGGGCTGCCCGCCTGCTGGCCAATAACGCGGCAACATTCTGCGCGCACACGCCCAGCAAAGACGACATTCCGCGCGTCCTCCGCGACGTGCAGACCTTCATCCATCAACTGGAGTCACGACGCCATGAGCGAGCAAACGGGGAGCGGCGCGTCACAGGAGCAGGAGCAGGCGGCGGCAACGGAGCCTGCACCACCGAAGCCGCCGCGGATGAGGCGGTCAAAGTCCCGCACCGTCGTCGTTGAGAACGCTGGCGCCAACGACACCATCTACATCAAGAAGAACGAGCGCGGCCTGCCGGTCGGCGTCTACCACCGCACGTGGGTGACTGACGACGACCCGGCATCAGAAACGGGAATGCGCCCTATCGACTTCAAGATCATGGACGGCGCCATTGACGTCGAGTACATCACGCAGACGCCAGAGGGTAAAGTCCTCCATTGCGCCGTATCCGACGACCGCGGCAACATCAACCACGGCGTGATGGAAGCCGAGGTGCTGGAGAACCCGCAGAAGTTCAACGCCTGGGGCACGCGGATCGGCATGGTCTGCTGGCAGATCACCGAGTCTCGCACCCTCATGGACATCAAACGCTGGATGCTCAGCCAGCCGGGCGCCCAGCGCGTCGTCAACAACACCGGATACGCGGGCTACTGCCATGACCACGGCGTGTGGCTGGCCGACGGCTGGTCCATCGGCTCCGATGGCCAGTCCCACCAGGTCCTGCCCGGGATCTCCACCGGCGCCATTCAGTGCCGCGACGGCTTCCCGCGGGAGTTCGTGGCGCCGGAGGGCGTCCTCACCGCCCGCCCCGCAGGCAGCAGCTCGGACACCGACTGGCAGGCCAAGGTGGCCGACGCGCACGGGGTCATGCGCGCCATGGTCGCCGCCCTACGCGACAACCTGGGCCACCACGCAGGTGCCATCGGGTTGGGGTGGTTGGTCGCCGGGATAGTCCGGGACCGCATCCACGCCGAGAATCGCGCCTTCCCCGTTGCTTACCTCCACGGGCCCCGCGGATGCGGCAAGAACGTCCTGGGGGAAACGCTGATGAAGATCTCCGGCGTCCAGGGCATGCCGCTCAAGCCCGGCCGCGGGACCACGCTGGTGGGCCTACGTGACACCGCCGCCGACGCATCCAACGTCCCCATGTGGTTTGACGACCTCCGCAACGACGAGGAGGGCGCCGTCTACCACACGTGGATCCGCTCAATGTTCGACGGCAACCGCAGCGTCATCGGCAACGCCCGCGAGCCCGGCAAGAAGCGCCAGATCATCCCGCGCCGCACCCTGCTGCTCTCCTCCCAAAGCATCGTGGGCCGGGACGCCGAGCACACCCGCTACGTCGTCATCCAGCTCACACCGAAGTCCATTGACAGGTCCGCCAAGGTCGCCGTGGACAACCTCACCCCGCGGGCGCACAGCGCCTTCTGGCGCCTCGCCGCAACGCGTCACATGTGGGTGGACCACGTCGGGTTCGTCCGGGGACACTACGAGCGCCTGCTCCGCGTCCGCTGCGCCGGCATGGCCGACCGCCAATACTTCTGCTGGTCCGTGGTCCTCGCCGGCCTGGCCTTTGCCATCATGCCCGACGCCCAGCAGCAGATCGGGGAGGCGGTCGCCGCGGACCAGCCAGACCCTCTGCCGGAGGACATCCTGGCCGAGGTGGTGGCCCGCGCCCAGACCGCGGAGGAGATGCGCACCGACGACTCCTCCCTGCTCGGCTTCTGGAACTGCGCGGAGACGTCCGTCGCGCGCGGACAGTGCGACCCCGCCACGTGGTTGAAGGCGGTAAAGGGCCACGACGGCAACTGGAAGCTGTGCATCTGGGTCAACTTCCTTATCAACGTCCTGCAGCGCGAAATGGGCCGCAACTTCTCCTTCGAGCGACGGCTCATCCTCACCGAGTTCCAGTCCGAGGCGGGCTGGATCACCAACGACCTGAGCGTGTCCATCGGCAACGTGACTCGCCGGTGCACCGCGTTTGAGTTTGGGTCGCTTTCCGTGCCGCAATGGGTGGCCCAGCTGGCCATGAAGGACATGCCAACCGCAGACGTCGAGCACGCCATGGAGCAAATGGCGTTGTTCAAGAAGGATGCCAAATGACGTTTCGCGTGTTAAAGCCGAGGGAAATGGCACTGGAGTTGGACATTGAAACAGGGATGATGATCTACACTCACCATCGTCCCGGGAGCACACCGCCCCCAGCGGCACTGTTCTCTTTGCCTGCTCCAATCGACGTCGGGCACCTCGCCATTGGCCTGATGTGCATCGGCATGTTCGCCAAGCTGAAAGATCCGTGACCGACTACGACCACGTCTGGTTCTGGCGCGCGCGCCCGGTGTACTTCACCGAGGCCCGCGGCTTTGTGCCCGACGACCGCAAGGGACAGGACTGCCGCGTAGTGGCCCGGGGCGCGTTGGGAAGCGTGCTGGTCGAGTTCGCTGACGGCCACCGCGTCGTGACCTCGCGCTACGCCGTCAGAAAGAAGAAGGGCCCGCCACCCGGGGGGGTGAGTAGCGGGCCCTTCCTGGCGCCGTAGCGCCGCGGTCCACAGGGGGGCAGACCGGTGTTGGAGGCCAGACCATTACCGGTCTGGCAGCTCCGCGTCAAGCGCGCCCTCGACCAGCCTCCGGCGCTCTTCCGCCAACGCCACGCCGGCCTCCGCCTCGGCGGCCGCCTTCTTCTCCGCCCAGCGCGCCCTGGCCGCCCTGTCCACCAAGCCCAGCACGTCCGACTCCTTGAGCACCACCACCTTGCCACGTCCGTCCGCCGGGGCGCCGCGGTCATACCCGGTGAACGGCTTCCACCACACGTCCTGGCCCAGGTGAAACCGCGTCACCTTGTCGCCCACGGCCACCACCCGGCCCTCAAAGGTGCGCTCGTCGGACCCGCCAATCACCTCCACCACGCCGGCTCCCTTGTCCTGCGGGTACTCCACCGCCATCAGGTATTCGCCCGTCACCGTGCGGAACGCCCGGTCCGCCGGAACGTCCTTCATCACCGCCTTCGTCGCCTTCTTCGCCTTCGTGCTCACTTGCCACCTCCCTTCTTCGCCGCCTTCGCGGCACGAGCCACCACCTTCTGCGCCTCCACCTCCGGCAGCGCGCCGATCATCTCCTTCACCGCCACCAGCGCCCACGGCTTCTTGCCCCACTTCTCCAACGCCCGGCCGGCCAGGACCATGCCCTGCTCCATGCTGGCCCCGGGGATCTCCACCGGCAGCTCCCCGTCACGGACCAGGTACAACCCCGGGCGTGGCATCAGCCACCGCCCGCTCTCAAACGCCTTGGCCAGCGGCGCCTTCTCCTCCAGGTTCTCCGTCCCCTCCGGCATCGGCACCTCCATCTCCGACGCCACGCCCGTCGCAAACACCTCCGTCTTCACCGGCGCCTCCACCGCCCGGCCGTGCTCGTCCACCAGGTTCACGCTCACGGCTTCACCTCCACTTCATGGTTCTCGTACGCTCCCAGCACGCTGGGCAGCGTTGCCCCGACAGGACGGGCCGGGCCGACAGGACGGGCCGGGCCGACAGCCACCTCCGTCGGCTCCCGAGCCAGCGCCTCCACCTTCGCCAGCAGCTCCCGCTCCTTCTGCGCCAGCACCGCCAGCTCGCCCTGCAGCGCCGCGCGCCGGCCCGCAATCCTCTTCAGGTCGTGCCGTGCGCGCTGCATCGTCGTCATCTCTGCCTTCTTCATCGTCCTGCCTCCTGTGCCGGCGTCCAGTGCGGGCACGTTGCGTCGTGCCTGATCTCATCGCCCACCGCGGGCGCTGACATGCAGATCGGGCACCACTTGAAGTTCGGGTCAAACCGCGGCTTCAAACGCAGCCGCGGCGTCATGTGCATCGAAACCACGCCCAACGTTGACCCCTCGCCGGGCTCCGCGGGCGGCAGCCACTTCATGTGGTCACGCCACTCGGCAACCTCCTCCACGCGCTGCAGACCAAAGTTCTGCGCCACCTCGTTGGTGCCGTACCCACCGTCACCGCCGGAGCGCACCAGGCTCGCCCGTCCCTCCATGGCCAGGCCCACCACCTGCGCCGTTTCCTCCTGCATGTGGCCCAAGCGCGTGCCGACCGCCCACTCGTGCAGCCACCCAATCGGCACCGCGGTGCCCGGCGCGTGGTGCCGCGCCCCATCACCCACCACCGCGTCCGCCGGCTTGGGCAGCGCCGCGGCCGCCGCCCGCTGGGCCATGAGCCGCCAGTGCGGCATCAGAACCTGCCAGCACCAGAACGGCTCCGGCGGCTCACGCGAAGGCGGCAGCGCCGGGTCATAGGACCGCGCCACCCGGACCGTCTCCCGCACCAGCACCGACGACCAGTCGGGGCACCACCAGGCGTCCTCGTCCCACCAGCCAATCAGGCTCCCCTCCCGCGGCGGGTCACCGCCGCCGGCCGCGCGGTGCAACACCAGCTCGCACCCGGGGGCCGGGAGCGATGGCAGCAGGGACTGCCATGCGGCGAGGCGCGGGAGTAGGTGGCCGAGGATCATGGGGACAATGCGATGCCATATTCCCGTGCAAACGCGTTCGCCCAACGGTTCAGATCTGAGTATGAGCGCCACATTGCACTCAACCGCACGGAGCTTCGTGACACTGACACATATCTGTCAGAAAGTCCGCATATCGCAGATGAGTCACCGCCGTTTGACGCTGCCCGATCACCGTTCAAAGTCGCAGACGTGGACAGTTTGCGAGAAGGGTCCCACCACCGCAGCGCCAGCATCATCATGACGTCACCCGGCCCTCTGATGCGAAACTTGCGTGTTGTCGCACCACGACGCGTTCTGCTCCTCACTCGACGCCAACGACACCGAATCCGAGCGCATTCTGCTGGCATGCGACGTCGAGAATGCAGCCACACCAAAGCGATCTCTGGAGTAGCTGATTGGTCTGGAGTACAAGAGGGCAAAAAGCAGCATCACCGCGTTCACGACGTCCTCCTCGACCGCGACCTCAGCTGTGGCAGCGACACCCCGCGCGACCACGAAGACGCCCGCGACCCCAACCGATCTCTCCCCCACGAAATATGCCACCCTGCAGTCTCAGACACCGTACGCGACGACGTACGCGCCTCCGACCAAGAACGCCGCCACGCGCCGCACTCCGACACCCACCACGACGTGAAGTGCAGCCCGGCGTTCATAACAAGGCCTGCCCCAGGCGCACACGCGACAACGACCACGAATGAGGCGAAACGGCCGAACGAGAGACTGACCTCGTCCACGACTCCGACCCTGACCCGGACTGCCTCAACGAACGCGATACCGAAACGCGCATGCTTGACGACAACACAGCCTCCTGCATCCGCGCCGCGCTCATGGCCACACCATGCAAGGCCGCAGCCACAAAGACCGGGAAATGGTCGCTGACCCATACTCGCTGAATCTAGAGCGCGACCCACAGAATGCCAACCCGCCCCAGGTCAAACTCCACGACCGCGAAGAATGCCCGGTAACCGGCGACCACGACAAGGACCCCGACGTGAAATGCTGCACGGCGTTCATCCGTCACCTCGCAATGGTGTACCGTCGCGTCGTGGTGTTCCCCGTGGCGACAACGTGCCCGTCACGCACAAACTGCTGCAGCCTCTTCTTGGCCAGCGACTTGGAGAACCCGGTGACGGAGACAATCTCCGAGAACGACATCGACTCGCATTCGCCGGTTGCGGCCTCGGTCAACACGGCGAGGATCTTGTCATCCGGCGGCGGCGGCGCGGGCGCTGACACTTGCTCCGGCGCTCTGGCCGACAACGACGCGGCAACGCCGCGCAGAATGTCCGCAAGCGGAAGAACCTCTGGCGGGATAATGATGACCATGGCGCCGTCGTCGTCAACTGAGATTTGGATAGTGCTCATTCTTCTTCTTCTCCTTGTGATGCCTCTGTGCTGACCGCCGCCTCCACCACCGACGCCTTCGTGCACAAGATGCCCGCCAACTCATCCCGCCAGGCTGCCACCCTGTCATCCCCTGCCTTGGTGCAGGCCCAGCGCTGCGGCGGGCGTCCCTTGAAAAAGACGGGCGGGCCGGTGTCCGGGAGCATGGCGACCAGGCCCTCGCCTTTGAGTTTGGCCAGGGCCGACCTCACCGTGGCGTGGGCGATGGGGTACCCGGCGGCGGTGAGCTGAAAGGTGAGGTCGCGGCTGGTGACCGGGAGCTGCACTGCCGCGAGCCCCGGCTGCCAAGGGCCGACGGCCGCCAGGACCAGGAGTTCTGAGATGGTGTTGGGCAACATGGCTGCAACTATGCCTTACGCCTGCGCGTGGAGTCAACTACTAATCCACCATAAAAAGCAACCCTTACCTGGCGCGCCAGTTGCTTTCACCTGCCCTCTCCATGCCCCAAACCGTTGACTTAGTGAAATTAGTTGTGTTTCTCGGTCGCCGAATAGATTGCCGATGGGGTCCCAAAACACGTCAACTCGACCGCAAGTCAACGCCTAGCGCACGTAAAAACCACCTCCGCCAGATGCGATTTTCGGGATTCCACTGGAGTTACGCGTATATCCCAATTTTGGACCCCATCCCAAACTCTTGGGATGGAAATTCCACCTGTAACTCCACCAGGTTACACCCCAAATGGTCAAATCCCAGTTTCCACGCGTGTGGGGGGGGTCGCGCGCGTTGCGCCCGGGCGAGCGCGCGCACGCCCGCACGGGCAAATGCAGGCCCACCCCTGTGATATCGGGAGATGCATGATTTTGCAAGTGATTACGCCATCACACCCCTGGGATATTGGGATATGCGCGGATTCATTCACCTTATATCTCTCTCTTCTCTTCTAAAAGAAAGAAAGAAGAAGGAAAGAGGAGCCGGACACGTTAAAACGATGAAATACCTACATCGAGGCGAAAGATTTGCCACGTCACGTTCCCGAGGCAAACATTCGTGAGAGGGCACTGTGGCATTTTGCTACATGGTCACGCAAGGATTGCCGGAAATGTGTCCAACCCTTACATCTGCGCGCCAAAAACTGGCATACTTCTTGGGTGGGATGGGGCCCCCCTGAAAGTCAAAGGCCACCCCGGGCCTCTGGGACTGACCCCCTCCCCCCCCTGGCCGCCTAGGCGCCCGTCTGAGGCGCGCGCGCTGCCCGGCCCTGCCCAGACTGCCCAGCCCTGCCAGCGTGCCACAGCGTGGCGCCTGCGCAGCGTGGCGTGCCATCGCCGGGAGATCCCTGCGGACGGGCCACGCCAACACCAACATTCCTTAGCCGCTCCTCATTGGACGGGTAGAACAGCATTCCTTAGCCCGACGGCAAAGGAAATGATGGTGATCATGTGGTCCTCCGGTTCAAGGTGCGCGCTCCATGCGGCACCCGGGAGTGACCCGTCGACCGGCCGCCCGGGGCCACCGGGGGAGAAAGCCCGGGGTCGGGATACGGTCGGCGGGCCACTTCCGCGTGCCGGGGCCGGTGGCGGCCCCGGGGTACGGGCTAGCCGTGGACGGCGATCCCGTGCGACAGCAACCGCCGCCTACATGCGGCGCGCGCCCGCCTCAAGCCCGGGTACCACCCGGCCTGATACGGCCTGCCGTAAGACTGCGCCGTCGTCACCTGCGAAACCAGGGCACGGAACAACCCGGGTGGAAACCGGGCGAATAGCACCTAACCACGCGGAACCACACGGGAAACAGGCCAAAACCTGGCCTTTCCGCGGCGTTCTTACCCGCGTTTCGCCTTCCTGCCACGTTGGCAAGGCCGCGTAACTCCTTACCTTTTCCTCACCGCTTACCTTGGCACGTCCCGAGCAAGGTAGTCTCCCGTCCGCGGCAGAGAGCAGCGGCGACCAACAGCCTCACGCGGAGATAGGCGCCGCACACGACAGGGAGACGGAAGATGACGACCTACATCACGAAGTGGCGGGACGGAAGCACCAGCACCTCAGTCACCCTGCAGGACGCGATCGACCTCGTCGCCTCCGCGTACCCAGAGGCAGAGATCGGCCACGCGGGCGATCTCGCGGACGGCGGAGACCGCACGCTGTGCTGGGCCGACGAGGAGAGCAGCGTCGACGACGACGGCGCGCGCGCGGTGGCGTCGATCCGACGCGTCGTGGGAGGTGCGTGATGGGGTGTCCGGCGGACGTGAGACTGCGCGCTCGGGATGAACTGGCTCGGGTGGCCGGCACTGTGGTGACGAAAGCCTATTCCATCCCCGTGGGGCGTGGGCGCCTGCCGTTCTGATGGCGCGCTTTCAGGTAGTGTCCCGGCCGCCGCCGGTAAAGCCCGGGAAGGGACCCGGTAAGTGGGATGTGCTGCCGGTAGTGCACGGGTTGTTTGACTCGCGGGAGCGGGCAGAGAGGCACATTGCGGAGGTGATACCCGTCTACATTGAGCGCGGGTACTTTGACGACAAGACGCTGCAGGCAGGGGACTTTTTTATAGTTGACAACCACGCGCCACGCTGTTAATGGTGGCGCTTCACACGGGAGGCAGTCATGATCAACCTCGCCTACGTCGTAGGTGTAATGCGCCGGGCATGCATGACGCGAAACGACGCCGACAACGCGGAAGCACGGGCGGCGCTCAAACAGTGGAACGACGAGCGCCCGCTTCGCCTCGCGCGCGGCAAAAACGCGCAGCGCGACGAAAAGCGGGCGGAGGACGCGCTGCGGGTTTGGGTGCTGCCGCCTGACTGACGCACCGCCTGGGTGCCGCGCCCGACAAGCGCGGCACACGGGAGGCGCGGCACAACGCCGGGCCCACAACGCCGCAGGCTGCGGCGAGGGAGCAAAACCAAATGAGCATGTTCGAGAACGGGCA
>Ga0209518_1001167_pt1 | contig 29786 bp, 53 predicted proteins | sample RifGroB1_FD_183993 | JGI IMG/M metagenome (GOLD analysis project Ga0209518, IMG submission 183993) | Groundwater microbial communities from Rifle, Colorado, USA - Groundwater B1 (SPAdes) (version 2) | ecosystem: Environmental > Aquatic > Deep subsurface > Groundwater | place: Rifle, Colorado...
GGGGGGGCGGAGCATTTAGAAGGTGATGACTGAATCCACGTTTGGGTCATAGGGGAGGATCATTCCTGATGGGGTACGGAGCACTTGTAGCCAGCCATTGGTTTGCATGTTGGTTTGGATGATAGGTCGGAGGGTAGCCGGGATGGTTGGTTCTATTGCGACCTGGGCTTGAGTGAGCACGGTGCCGCCGTAGAAGAGGACTCCTGGGGTCACATTCAGACGGATAGATGTGACGTGTTTGGGTGTGTTGGTTGAGGGATCGAGTAGGTAGCCCTCTAGTTGGTCATAGAAACGAACCCCGACGGCATCGGCTGGTGGGCCGGGGAGACACAGGGGGTCTCGATTGGGGACTTCCCGGACAGAAGTGAAGATGTCGGCCCCAGAAGCGTCGGATGGATGAAGGAACTCGGCATAGGTGATTCTGGTACCCGATCCTGGTTGGCTTATCATGGGGGTATCTCCGGGTATCTCCGGGTTGAATGGGGTAGGAAGCCCACCCCATTTCAGCCTGTTGATTTCAGCTCCGGTTCTTGAGGATGGCATTGATCAGGGCGACCTTACCGCCGGGGATTTTGCTAGCCCCAACGATTTTGAGGTCAAGGGCTGCGTACTTACGGAGGCTTTCCAGGGACTGGTCAAGGAGCTTGGGCATGTCCATCTTGTCGAAGTGGGTCCAGTTTCCGGATTTGGCCACCGTGGTTTTGGGGGTCTTCTCCTTGGTTTTCTTGGGGGGAGTGGTCTTTACGGGGCTACCGGAGTCTTCCTCGTAGGTGGTATCCGGGAGTTTGGTGCCATAGTTCCCGAGGACTTCGTAGCGGCAGACCCGCATTTTCTTCTGGGATTCGTCTTTGGGGACACAGACGACGTGTTCGGGGTCCACCTTGACGATCACGACTCGACCAGTTCCTGCGAATTTTTGGGCGTAGGACAAGTCTCCGACGTGGAAGCCTTCGTGACAAGGGAGGTCCGGGTCATCGCTGATCTTGTTCCTCGGCATTTCGAGGGTTTGGCCCGGTTTGTTATCGAACTGTCCCGAGTGGATGTCCTTATAGTCGGATTTGACTCCCTTGTAGGCCAGGAAGCAGCCGTCGGGGGTCAAGGGGATGCCCATGTGTTCCAGGAAGCCGAAGAGTTGGCGGACGGAGCGGAAGCTCGGGTTTTTCTGGAGGCGTTCCCAGAAGAAGCAGATGGAGATTGGGTTGTTGCCGTTGGTGACCATGTTCATGATGCGTTTGGTCAGGACATCGGGCAGGGGTTCTCCTTTGTAGACCACGTTGTTGTCAACGAGGGTGAACTCACCGTGGTTGCCCCAGGATTTGATTGTTTGGGCGACGGTGAGGTATTTGGGGATGTCTTTGAAGCGTTTCTCGGTCAGGGCTTGGCGGAGTCCTTCGAAGTTGGGGCTACCCCGCTTGACGACGTGGGTTTTGCCTTCATAGACGAGAGTGATGGTATCGGTCGAGAAAGTGAAACTGGGCGTGTTCATGTGTAGCACCTCCTGGGTATTCTACCCGAAAGTTGTTTTGGCTAAGCCACTCGGTCTACCAGTTTGATGTAATCGAGCCATTTCCCGGCATTGGGTCTCCACAGTGCCTGCAACCTGACATCCTCGATAGCCAAGAGCGGGTACTTTTCATATATCCGTTTCAGAGCCATTGCGGCTTCGGATTTGCGCACTGTAGTGATGGCAGCGAGTCGTTCCAAGGTTAGTGTCGAAAGGCCCCCATTTTTCTCGTCGGCGGTTTGAAGTACAGCCGCACTGTTCAGATGGGTACGGAACAGATTTGTAATGGGATGGTCGGTTCCCAACCGGGCTGTTATTTGGGACATGTCCGTGTTTGGGGAGGTGAAGGCATGATGACCTCTCGCCGAAGCGAATAACTGTGCCCATCGAAAATGTCCCATGAGGGTTCGCAGTCGGGGGGTTTTGGCCAGGAGGTTTTGGAAGAATGTCACCCTCCATTTGTCATAGGGGATGCCGAGACAATCCTGGGGGGTCACGGGCTTATCTGTCGTGCTTTTGTAGCCATAGACCGGAGGAAGAGTCATTTTCAGGCCAAGGGCCAGGGCTTCGTCTATTGCACGGGTGTGGTAGAAACCGTCTTGACCGTCAACCTGAAAGTGATGAAGGATGACGTACACGTCATCCTTCATTGGGACTCGGGTTTCGATGTCCCAGTTTTGGGACCACGGGCTATGAAAGCATGTTTTGTCCAGGAGGCGGAACATCTTGGCCTGGTGTTTCTTGTTGATCTTCCGACCCGAGGATGTTTGGTCGGTTTGTGTCCAGGTCAGGGTCGAGAGATCCGTCACGGGGATGCCATCGATCTGGGCTGTCTTGATCAAGAGGTCAAGTTCCGTTCGCACCATGGCCAGATCTTTGCCTCCCATGGGCCGAACCACGTAGTCTGTTGAAGCCAGATGGTACCCTTGCAGACCATGTTCGCAATCCCGAATCAGGAACCGACTCAGGGCATGTACCCGGATAGATGCAACAGCCTGTCGTTCCTGGCCATCCAGGATGTGAAACGAAGTAGGGGTCAGTTTAACGTGACTTGTCAGCAACTCCTTGTAGTTTTCCGGAATGGGCAGGTGGAACCTGGGGATGACCTGGGCTTGCACCCGTCGTTCCCATATGGGTCCGGTCCCTTTGGTCAGGGTTTCCAGGGTATACCGGACCGATTCCTCAACCAGATCCTCGAACTTCTGGACAAGAGCCTTTTTGGTGTTGGGACTGTATTTCAGCTCTTCCCGCGAAGCGGAGGTTTGAACCTCACCGATGTTGAAGTACAGGATACCGGACATTTGAGTCAGGGTTTGCCAGAAGGATCCTCCTGATTCGGGGACTACCTGTTTCAGATTGACTCTATAGGGAACGCATCCCATGACGGCCACCCAGCCGTCCGAGACATCCTTCTCTGAGAAGGTGATGGCTCCGTGCTTGAGTTTCAGACGGTCTGTCCGAATCGGGGGCAGTTCGATGTTGATGGCAGGACGCGGTTCGAAGTGTCGAAAGAGTCCCCGAGCCTTGTGCTGAAAGTCATAGATGTCTTCAGGTCGGATAGCGATCTGGATTTCCAAACCGGTTTCGGCCCCACAGGGTTCTTCGGCCAATCGGTTGATGATGCCGGTTTCGGTTGCATCCAGGACGGCGACATAGGTTCGTTTCATTCCCCCGTGGAAAGAGATTACGGTGAAGCTATCGGAGTAGGCAAAGCCGGATTTGGATCCAATTCCAAGCATTCCAACGGCAAGGTCACTGTCTCGTTTGGTGGATTTTCCGTATTGGGTGAAGACCTTGAAGATCCCGTCTTCGGAGAGACCGGGGCCGAAGTCTCGAATGGTCAGTGTGGGTTCGTTAAAGGTTGGGAGCGTGACCCTGATGGGGGTGTCCCCCTTGCCTGTTTCCCGATGAGCATCCCAGGCGTTTGAGCCATATTCCCGGAGCACTGCTAACACTCGGTCGGTGTAGAGGGTGTCTCGGAGGATACCCATGATGTGAGTTGAGTCTTCGAGACTGATTCCAAAGAAGCCGGAGGCCCCGACCCCTTCGGAAGTGATTGTTCGATTTTGTGTGTTTGGCCTCATGCCCCTACTACGCGGCAGACACGCCTGGCTAAGCCTTCGGGTGGGCCTTTTCGTGTTCTTCCGCGAGGGGTTTTTTCTTGGTGGATGGCATTTCTAGGGCTTCCCCGAGGGAGTCCACGATCTGTTGCAGAGTCAGGTTGCAGAGTTCGTCTGTCCAGTCCTTGATGTAATAGAGCCGACGGGAACCTTTGAACACCCCGAAGAGAATGGGGTCGCGGGCACGGTCACGGTCTGTTTCCGTCGTGGCTTTGTCTTCGGGGTCAAAGTGCAGAACCACGTAGTTATCGAACAGGTCTGCCTCATCTGCCGTGAGTTTGGCTGCCACCACGTCTGCGGGGATTGGGCGAACGAAATACCGGGTCCAGTCGAGACACAATCCTTTCTGACAGTTACGGGCGAAACGGAGGAGTTGTTCTTCTGTGAGGAACTTCTTGTAGCCCTTGGCATACAGGACGTTCTCGAACTTGCGGATGTCCCGTTCCCGTTCGTACTGTTCCACGAGTCGGATTTGTCCGGCTGCTTTTGCTGACTTGATTGCCCCTGCAAAGGCATCACTACGCTCGTTGAATGTGGCCAGTTCCTGGGGGTCCGACAGAACCAAGTGGAACACGGTTTCGACGGGTACAGGCTTTGGGGGTTTTCGACCAAAACGGGGCAACCAGGCTTTCCACCCTTGTGGGGGAGCCGAGGACTTTTCCCCAAGAAACCATGCTTCCCCAGTGCTAGAGACATTGGGTGCAACGGTGAAAGTTATGTTGCCCCCCTGCACGGCATGATCCTCCTCGGGTTCGTCTGCTTCGGCGTTACCCTGAAAGCGGGCAGCTTTCATGTGCGTCTGTACTTGCTTGGGTTGCCCGGTCTTCTGGGCCTGTAAGGCTTCACGCAACTTGCGGTGCTTGGGCAGGTCATTGTCTATCTCGAACTCATCGAAGATGATCAGTCTTGTAGCCCCGTTAAGTCGGCCGAGTGTTGAAATACTCATGAGTTTGTCTCCCTACCTCTTGAGGAATCGGGCTGCCGTTTGGTACCCTGCCGACAGGATCTTGGTTCCATCTTTCGAGACCCAGCCCTTGAGTTTGGCGTGTTCGACATAGACGAGGCTTGCATTGAAGCACGGGTCAACTGCGAGGATCTTCTCCCCTTGGATCTCTCGGGCACACCAATCAACCAGGAGCTTGCGGGTCATCTGGTCAATGAACTGGTCCCTCGGGCTTTGCGGTGTCATGTTTCTTCCTCTCCTTCGGCATCCTCTGCCGGGGGTTGTAGCAGACTTTGGAAATGAGCGGCCATGAGTCCAAGATACCGTTGCCAAGCCTTATCAGACTTACTGGCTTGAAACTTTTTCCAAGCTGCGTGTGTTGCAGTCACCGTGGATTCGGTTACGGCAATGGACATTGAGGCTGTGATCAGGTCGTCTTCGGAAGCAACCGTAGGGTGTCTAAGGTCAAGTCGCCAGCCGTCATTTTTCTCCCAGTAGAACGCGGCCACGAATTTGTGATCCCGCCAGAGCACCACTCGGTCAGTGGATTGATGAACCGAGTAGCCCTTCTTGGTGAAGAGCTTGGCGATGTTCTCGGCTTGGTCTTTTCCCAACCGTCGGCGGGGGGTGTCAACCATGGCAAACCCCCAGGAGCCGGTCATATTCGGCCCACATGCGAGGGCAGGCTTCAAAGTCGAAGTAGGCCACTCGGAACGCTCCTGTTTCTTTTCGGTACATCTCCAGGAGAGAAGAACCTTGACGGATTGAGGCCCGGATGTTGGCCAGTCGATCAGCAACCTTGACCCGAAGGCCAATCAGTAGCCATCCTGTAGGGGGGTCGAAAGCAAGGCAATCCAGATCTGCTCGAACCCGTTTGTAAGTTTGTTCCTTGCGGGTACGTCGGTTGTGGCCTGGGGCATCCGTACAAAACCGCACGGCTCGGATGACTGTTTCTGAAACCCCCGCATCCCGAAGACCTTGAACTCCGCTTGAGGTGTCTTCCAGGATGTCATGGAGATAGCCTGTTGCCTGGGTGTTTTCGTCTGTGAAGCCAAATTCGGCCAGGATGTCCACGACTTCATCCAGATGGGTCAAGTAGGGTTGGTCCCCGTACATCTGGACACCGTGCCATTTGCTTGCCAGTTCTCTCACTGTCGTTGTGGCTTCCTGGAGTGGGGCTACCATTCGCATCAACCGTTCTACCCGAAACGCGGACACACTAAGCCGGGATATTCTTTCAGGCTTAGGGTTTTTGAGTTTCGGGTAGATGGGGGTGCGGGCATTTGGCTTTTTGTGCCTGACACGGAACCCTATGGACCTTGCCTGTACCACTGATCGTTATGACACCCTCTACAGACGGTGGCGGGCTAACCCAGGGGAACTACTTGACCTGGGCGGGTACCAACCGGGACAGCGGTTGCTAGACCTTTGTGGGGGCACCGGAGCTGTAAGTCGGGAGGCTCTCAAACGGGGAGCCAAACCGGGGGAAGTTCATCTCCTAGACTTGAACCCCCGTTGCAACCATGATTGGATCCATCCGATTAAAGCAGACTTGAATCACATCTGGTTGACACATAGCCCGAGTCATCTACCTACGGTTCAGTTCCCGCACAAGTATGACCTGATCGTTTGTCGGCAAGCGATGGCCTACTTGGACTTGCGGGGTCCGGCAGGGATCCTCTTGGCACATTGGCTTCTTGAGGTGTTGAAGCCAGGTGGTAAGCTGGTGTTCAACATCTTCAACTGGCCGAAGAAAGCCAGCCGTTGGGTGTTCAAAAGGTACACACATGAGGGGCAACGCTTCTGGGAAGTTGCTGTTCGGATTGGCACCCGCGTAATGCACCTTCAAGTTCTTTGGGGTCGCGGTGGGGGTTTCGACGTAACTACCTTCCACGCCTACACCAGGGCGGATCTGTTGTGGGTATTCTTTCCCCATTTCGATTGTGAGATCCACGAAGCCAAAGACGGGCATTCGGTTCGATGGGTTTGCACATCGAAGAGGGCAGCATGAAACGGCGTGTGGCCAAATTGAAGGCACATCAGATCTTCCTCGATTCCTATAAAGGCATACTGGATCCAGGGATACGTTGGAAGCGAGGACGTGAGCATCGTCCTGAGTCCAAGGATTTGATGCGTGAACTAGAGGTTCTCGACTTCGAGGTTGGGGGTGATTTCTTCTGTTTCAAGACAGGTGGCGACGGGGACAATGGGGAACACTTGATGTACCTGTTGGACATGATTTTCGACCTTCGGGCACAAGACAGTGCCGAATTTGGAGGGCGCTAGGATGAAGAAGGTCTTGATTACGGCGGGATCTGTCTACGGATCCATTGACGACAACAAGCTGGTGTCCAATCGTGCCCGTGGGGTTTGGGCTATCAAGTTTGCCGAATACCTAGAGGCTTGGGAATACCGAGTTACTCTGCTTGTGCCCGATTTGCTGCCGGACCCCCTTGGGCGGAAAAATGAACACAACGTCATTCGGTCAGGGCCGGGCATTCAAGTTCTCCACCACAAAGGTTTCGAGGACTACCACTACAAGTGTCTTATGCTAGCTCAGAGTCATGACGCTATGGTTGCAGCGGCTGCCGTGGTTAACTGGATTCCAGCGGAACCGATTCCCGGCAAGATGCCTACCAAGGGCTACAAGCCGGGCGACATCATCAGCATCCCTTTCAGACTTGCTCCCCGTGTCATTGACGAGATGAAGGTACAGAACCCCAACTTGACTCTCATCGGTTGCAAGATGCTCTCGGGAGCAGGGCACGAGGATCTCATTGAGGCTGCCTATCACACCGTGTTGTCTGCCCGTTGCAACGTGGTGGTGGCCAATGACCTGAGTCATCTTCGGGACAAGTTCCTAGTTCATCAAGATCGCACGGTGGTTTCGTTCAGGAACGACTTTGACGGACTTTTCAGGGCACTAAGGGACATTATCGAAGACGAGCACTACACCACAGACTGGTTGCAAACGAACTACCCCGTGACAGCCCCTAATGAAGCTGTAGATTGGACCCTGAATCAGTACCGGGGTCGGTTCATTCAAAGGGCCGAGGATTCGGATCATGTGTTCGGTGCCTTGTTCATTCCCACGGGGAGCACCGCTTTAGGGCTTGTCACCCCGCGTGAGAAAAACAAGATGTTCTCCGTCAAGGATCTGGTAGTGATCAAGAATATCCACGGTACCGTTATCCAGGTTCACGGTCCTTCCAAAGCCACCCTCAATGCCCCGCTCCTGGCGCGGGTATCCCAAAAGTATCCCAAGGCTAGAGCCGTGCTTCACCTGCACGAACAACTTTCTGGGGTTCCTGTTGTGCCCTATGCCCCACCGGGTACAGTTCGAGACAATGATCGAGAGATTCCCGGTCCCGTGTTCAACATTGAGGGGCATGGGTTCGTTGCCTGTTTGGACCAGAACGGGGACATTTTCAAGGTTGGGAACCCGGCCTTGTTGACTCCGTGAACGGCTTAGCCGGTTCATCTTTCGGGTAGACTGATTGAAACGAGGTGTTGACAAGACACCTTGCGCAGTGTAGATCAGACACGACGATGAGGGTCTCAGCATTGTCCCGAAAGGAGTTCTGGCATGTCGATAGCCCCTCTTCTGCTGGGTCAAGACAAAGCCTCTGTTCTCATGACAGATGGCTACAAGTTCAGCATGGCTCAAGCTGGGTTCCCCTTGCGTGAGGAAACCTTTTATCTCACGCTCCGCAAAGGAGGCCCCTTCTACATTCCGTTTGATCTGGCTGAAGTCGTTCGGGGACTTCTCCCCGCCCCCCCGACGGGAAAAGAAGCCGCTTTCCTGACAGCCAACGGCTACGGGATGACTCCGGCAATGGAGGCTGCTCTAGGGGGCAGTCTCAAGATCTGGGCAGCCCCACAGCATTCCTGGGTTACTGCCCGGGAGCCAATTTTGACCATCACGGGACCGTCTTTCTTGGTTTCATGGCTGGAACCCCTCGTCATCATGCTCCACTATCCGATTCAGATCGCTACCGCTATGGTGGGAGGCGAAAGAAAGTTTCACGCCACCTGTTCAGATGAAGTCAACATCATCCGTGCTGTTCAAGAGACACTGAATCTGGATGGCGTGGCCATCCTAGTTCAAGAGGACACTTACAGGGATGCCGTTCAGGCACAGGCAGAGACCATTCGAGAAGTCTTGAAGGGGGACATGCACCGAGCCTTTGAAGTAGGGCTGCGGGCAGCAACCTGTATGGAACAGCACCGGATAGCTCTGGCATCCTGCCGTTTCGTAGGTATTCTCAAGACAAGCAACGTCTACGGGGCGTGGAAACACTACATGACTCCTGTGGGAACTACAGGGCACGAGCATCAACAGCGGTGGGGGCGTGACGAAGACGGGTTCCGAGCCATTCGGGACATGCGTCCCGAACCCCCGTCTTATCTGTTCGACACCTACAACCCAATGAAGATTGGGATCCCAGCTGCTCTGAAAGTCATTCGGGAGAACCCCCACAGACCGTGTTCCTTGCGGTTTGATTCGGGAAATCAAGATGAGCAGCTTCGGTTGATCCTCAAGGAGTTGCACGGTTTCGGGCATCTCAACACGCCAGTTAACTTGATCTTTGAGGATGGCTACACGGCAGAGAAGACTGCTCTGAATGAATCTGGACTTGAGGGCCTGTGGCCCGTGGAACGACGGTTGTACGGCTACGGCGGGTATCTGATTTCAGCCCCGTCCACATCAGCCTGCAACCGAGACGCGGTATCCGCCGCTTACAAGCTCTGTGAAACAGGCGGGCGTCCTGTCATGAAGTTCAGCGGTTCCCTGGGGAAAGAATCGTTGCCGGGACGCCCCGTGGTTCTTCGTAAGAGTCCAGACGGGGCAATGATCGCCCAGGAAGGAGAAACTGTCCCTGGGTATGAGCCGTTGGACAGATTTCACGGAACACGGGTATGCACGACGTTCAGCCCGCGGACACAGGCACTGGTAGAGCGATTGACGGCGGATAAGGTTGCTTTGGAGCAGGGAAACTAGGCTTAGTTCCCCTGGCTCCCGTGTAGTAGATGCAGGAGGCCAAAACCATGAATACGCATTTGCCAATCAGACCCATCAGGGGGGTCACTCAGGTTGTGGTCCATGATGAGACCCGGTCCACCGATACGGATCACAGGGGTCGAACCGTGTTGATCTGTCCGGATACTAACTGCGGGCACAGGGGCAGGTACTCCGTCATTACGATTGATTGGCGTTCGGGCGAATGCCGCCAGATTGGGAGGGAGCTGCCCCTTCGTCTTGCTCGGGAAGTGGCCCGGGTGGGGTGCTAGCATGAAGTTCAAAGCTGAACGTATCACAGTCACCTCTGGGACGGAAACTCCCAAGAGCATTTGGGACTTCCTGGAGGCAATGCCTCTGTCGAAGGTAGAAGCAAATGTCCCCTATCTGGGGACGCTGAGTTTCACTTGGTGCGTGCGGGTACACTACGTGGGGACTCATCCCCACGATTTGTTTACGGGCAAACACCTACGCATGGTGCAGGGCAACAACGACCAGGACGTTGTGCTCCAAAATGTCGTCCAGATACAAGGGCGCTCTACTTGGATGCACGCCACATCGAGTAAGGAGTTGGCACGCCTTCTGAGTGCCGCTCACGCCTTTGAAAAGGGGTAGTCGGGATATGAACTTCAAAGCAACACGAAACACCACCACCGAGGGGAAGGAAACCCCTGAATCCGTTTGGGAGTTTCTGAAAGCGAATCCACTGTCCTCAGTGGAGGGCAAGTTTCCCTACTTGGGAACAGTGCTACTTTCTTGGAGTGTCCGGCAGGAGTATTGGGGCCAGCATCCGGAGGATGCCTACACGAAGAATGCCGCTCGGAGCCAGAAGGTGATTCTCACGGATGTTGTTGTTCTGCAAGGGGGCAATATCCGTCTGTTTGCTAGAACCGCCGAAGAGTTGGGGCGGTTTTTGAGTAGGGCCATTGCCCACTGCAAGAAGGTGGCGAGCGCATGAACATCTATCTTGACGATGTACGCGGCCCGCTGAATATCAGCAAGCCCTGGGTTGAGCACGACTGGACGATTCCGCCCACGGTATGGACGCTGGTTCGCACAGTTCCAGATTGCATTGCCCTTCTGGCGAAGCACGGGGAAGAGGTTGAGGTTCTCTCTCTGGATCACGATCTGGGGAATACGGATAGAGGCCATACGGGCTATGACGTGCTGACTTGGATTGAAGAGCGGGTCTTCAACGATTCGAGTTTCTACGTCCCCGAGATCCGAATTCACTCCATGAACCACAGTGAGGGCGGGGTGAAGAAGATGAAGGCCGCCGTAGAGTCGATCCGGCGGATGAAGGAGGGGGCCAAGTGAGTTATCCCGTGCGAGCGGAAAAAAGAGAACGGGGAGGCTTAGCCGCCGCGGTTCCTGAGTAGTTTAGACAAGGAGGTGCTCAAATGCCAGTCTTGAATCCACAGGCTCTAATCGACGAGCGGGTCAACGCTCTCCGAGCCTTTCACGAGCAAGTAGGTTTGCCCCGTGCTGAGATTGATGTCTCCGGCGGGGTGGACTCCGCAGTGGTTCTCGGATTGCTTGCAAGGGCACTGGGGCCGGAGAATATCACGGCGGTCTACCAGGGGATTGCATCAGCCCCTAGTTCGTTGGAACGGGCTCGGGATGTTGCCAAGGTGTTTGGGGTTCGGCTTATCGAGTGCGATTGGACGCAGACGGTTCGGAGGATTCATGAACTCGCGGAAGAGTTCATCATTGGAGCCGGGGTTAGGCACCCCTTCCTTGGGGAAGTGCTCAATCGTTGCAATGAGGATCCTACAGTATTGGGGAGCCTTCGTTCGACTTTCCGGGCTCCGATGGGGCGGTTCATCAACCGTCTCATGGGCAATGGTGTTCGACACGGCACGGGTAATGAAGATGAAGACCGTTGGATGAGGTTCTATCAGAAAGGCGGGGATGGTGAAGTGGACACCAACCCGATAGCCTTCTTGAGCAAGGGTGAGGTCTGGCAGCTTGCCCTAGCTCTTGGTGTTCCGAAGTCCATTCTTGAAGCTCGTCCGTCTCCCGATCTGTGGGGTACTGGGGATCAGCACAACGATGAGGATGAGATCAAGTCCTACTTGGGACTCCCCAAAGACTGCCCCTACCCGATGTATTCCTACGTGGACTTTGCCACGGGGCAGTACAAGAACGTGGGGCTGATCGAACGGGTCAATCGTTTCCTTGACGGAAACTGGCAACCGCCGTCCAATACCTACGCCGAGAAGGTTGCGATGTCCATGTTTGACGCTGTGTGCCCTCCCCACTTGAACGATGTGCTGAGAGTTGCGGGAGACTGTGGTCTGTTTTCTGATGTAGACCCAGGTGTAGTCGCTATCCTGCTTGAGTCTGCCCGTCGGGTTGAGAGAACAACGCGACACAAGTTCAATCCAAACATTCCGATGCTCGGATGTCGGCAAGACCTGGTGAGTGCTGGGGTCTTGACCAACGAATTGCCGGTGTAGGGGGTGCTAGATGTTGAGCCTAGTCTGTAGTCGTTGTGGATCTGGTGGCGGGGATTTGTTTCAACGTCGGTTACCCGACGGCACTCAAGACGTATGTTTGTGTATGGCGTGTTCCAATGAGTGCGGTCCCCCTGAAAGGGCGCCGCCAATTCGGGATTGCGGTGTTCCGCTTGTGATCGTCCCAAAGGATGCGTGATGATTGGAGAGCAGAGTGTGGATCTCAAGTTTCAGTGTCTCTCTGAGTTCATTGATGTGACTAGGGAGATAGTCGTCGCAGCCCGTGCTGTGGTGCGAGACACGGAGGCGTCATTCCTTAGAATGCCTGATTCACTTGCGGCTCTGAAAGAGGCACTTCGGCGACTTGAAGAAGTAGCGGGGCGCACAGATGCGTAACCCCAAGCCTCTGTCTTCTCGTAGGGCTAAGCCAGAGTCTGCTAGTAACCGTCGGGTTGACAAGGTTGTATATCTGCTTCTCCCCAAGGGGAAGCAGTGGCATCCAGCGTTCGAGTCATCCCATCCAATGGTGTGGCAACTCTCGGAGCGCATTTTCAGAAGCCGTTATTCTGCTATGATCTGGCTCAAATCCTGTGGCCCCGATGTCGAGGTTGCATTCGAGCCGGTTGCTGTCCAGATGATTTCGATAGGAGAATGACAATGGAAGACAAGAACCTGTTCACCCCCGCAGAAGACAAGAAGGCCGCTGCCGAGGGCTACATCCGTAGGTCTGTTGACGCGCTGATTCAGTTGGCTGAGGCGTTAACTGGGTTACGGGATGCAGTTCAGAAGGATCCTAATGCACTGATGTCGGAGGGGGCGTTCAATACCCTCCAGTTATTGCCGTTTCCGTTCCTGCGGTTGCTCCAAGCCAGCATTCTTCGACACGACGTTCGTACCGTCATGTTTCTCAAGGGTTTCCAGGAGATTCTGTCCGGGGTTGATGCGAGTCTCTTGGAGGAGTTCAAGGACGGGTTGGCTCTGTTGGACAGAGTTCGCAAGGTGCTCCCTGAAATACCCGCAAAGCACATTCAGTTGACAATAGACGATGGCTCTAGTCACAGAGTCACTGTGGAGACCTGTGCTTATCCAGACGGGTCTTCTGAAAAGATAGACGTGAATCACTGGTTTGGTATTGGGAAGTTCGTTGTTTCAATACCTCGAAACCGGACTGCTTTCGATGCGGTGTCAAGTGGGATACCAACGTCCACAAGGGAGATCGCGGCTCGGCTTGAGATTGAGTTTGGGTTGGCGGACAAGACTCCGGGGACTGGAGATTGACAATGACAGCCGCCGTCAAGATGACCTGGAGGCTAAGTTCGAGCCGGTCGCCGTCCAGATGACCTCAATAGAAGGGACGCCTAGATGATCTACATGCTCGTTCTTCAACACGGGAAAAGCCGATACTTGATCGCAGATGAGGGCGTATCTACAGTGACTGCGGTAACTTCGCGTGCAGCCGTAGTGGTGCCTTGGGCAAACACCTTGAGGGAGAAAACTTCCCGTGGACAAGCTGCATCTCTGTCTCTCGTTCAGGTTGAATTCCCAGATCTGCGGGTTGTTGGACTTAAGTCCAAAGCCCGCTTACTAGAAGTCTGCCCGGTAACAAGCAGGTGCTATGGGTTGACAGGCACCTCTTGGATGCCTGATGGGTACAAGATCCCAGGGAAGACATTCCCGGAGTGGGATCGAGGCGTTTCCCTTTGGGATTTGCTAGGAGAACGGCGAGGATATGACTGTTTCAACCATGCTCCGTTGCCCCCGCCATGAGGAGGGCGTCGTTGTTGAATATGACGCCGTCCGTTATCCAGACGGCTGTCCTATTTGCGCACACACAAAGCGCAGGCAGGCTCCTGATCGCCCGATGAGCTTACGAGAATACGATGAGGTGGCTCTTGCTCCGATGAAGTATGGTCCGCCAACAGGAAGGTAATCGTGATCAAGCAAGTCATAGTTTTGAGAACCAAATACCCGAATGGTAAAGGTGGGTTCTTCAAGCCACGTCTGGGTAAGTTGGCGGCTCAAGCCGCCCATGCCAGTATGAAGGTCTTCTTCGACCGCCTATCTATAAACTATCAACGAGATGATTTCCGGACATATGCCCTAGGTCCGAGGGAGGATTGGGATTGGCTTGGAGCAGTGAGACCCTGGATTGAGGGCATCTTCACCAAGATCGTTGTTGGCTGTGAGACAGAACAGGAACTCTCAGATCTTGACGTGAAAGCCCGTGCCATGAAGCTCCCGACTGCCCTGATCAATGACGTTGGCAAAACGGAGTTTCACGGGGTTGAGACTCTTACTGCTTTGGCAATTGGCCCCGCCGAGTCTGACCAGATAGACAAGGTTACGGGTCACTTGAAACTACTGTAGGAGAACAGTCATGAACAAAACATTCTTCGCTCTTCTTGTGGCTGGGATGATCGGTTTGATCGTGGCCGGTATCCTTGTGCTTATCCAGATGTATTCAGTGACTCCTGGTAGCAATTCCCCGCCTTGTGTAGTCATTCAATTCTCGGTCCCTGGTGAATCGCCCCTGTGCGCAATCCACTGTAGTTGGACTGGGGTGAAGTCGGATGTTCTCTCGGTGCCTTGCTCCTGGTTCGGGAAAACGTTGTCAATGACTGGAGGTGAGAGATGAGCCTGAAACTTTCCTATTCCAAACCCGAGGGTCTGGAAGCCAAGACCGCCTTCACAGGCTCGGACATCTTCCTTGGCGACTACCAGATCTCGATGGAGGACTTTCTCGCTCTGACCGAATATGTCCTCACGAACACTGATCTGGCGGGCGATAAAGACCCTAGGTGGCGGTTCATCACGAGGATCCGGGCTTCTGGGATCGTCCCAGGTTGGGATAGTGCTCAGAACTCTCAATGTCTCCGCATCAATGTCCCGAGGGATCTATGAGTCCCTACGCGGAGTGGATCGACGATTACGTTGCTCGGATAGGTGTTCAATCGAGGCGGCAACAAGCCTCTTGAGGTGTCTAATGGATGAATCAGGAACTAATACGTGGGTGGTTGTTGGTCCAGATGGGCAGTTCATGGATCGTTTGTATCAGTCGGAGGTGTCCGCCCTGGCGGACATCGAGAAGAATAAGTGGCCGGGACCAGGAATCACGGTTCGCCGTGTTACGGTGACCCTCGATGAGGTGGTTGGCACGGTGAGCACGGCGCAGGTGACTGTGGCTCAGTATCAAGCCTTTCTCACGGCCCAACTAGGAATTAAGGTCCCGTCGTTCTGGGACGAGCAATTGAAGTGCCCTCACCTGCCCGTGGTGGGCATGACCGCGTTAGATGCCGATGCCTACTGTGCCTGGAAAGGATGTAGGCTTCCGACGGAAGAAGAGCTAGATGTGGCTTTCTGCGCTGGCGTTTTTCGACTTTTGCCCGCCTTGTGGGAATGGACTTCGACTGTAGAAGGGGCCTCCAAGCGCGTTCTCCGCGGCGGCTCCTGGGACTACGATCCAGGGCACCTCCGCGCTTCGTTCTGCGTCGGGGTCGATCCGACGTACCGCAATGGCTACTACGGTTTTCGCTGCGCCCGGAAGTGAGAGAAAATGAATCCTGCCTATGCAGAATGGATCGAGGGCTACATTGTCCGCCAGCCAGGACGATTCCTTCGAGGTAAGTGTAAGGAAGCCACCATTGCAATGGTGGCTTCCTTCCCCGAGTTGCGGCAGGCTTGTGGGTTCACCTATTCGATACATGGCCGCGAGCAGCATTGGTGGTGTGTCACTCCAGATGGGATTGTCGTTGACCCCACGGGCGAGCAGTACCCGGGTGGGGTTATGGAGTACGAGGAACTTGATCCCAACGATCCCGAAACCCAAAGAAAAGTCCCTACTGGGGTGTGTCAGAATTGCGGTGAGGACGTGTATGGGGGTGCCATGCACTGCTCCGATGCTTGCGCGATAGAGGGAGCTCTCTCTTTGTAAAGGAGGTGGACCATGCCAGGTTCCGTAAGCGATAGCTTTGTCCCCGGGTTCGGAACCAGATCCAACGCCAAAGATGTACGGGAAGCCCTAGAAAGGGTTTGCCGCAAGTTGACTCGGATTATTGGTCCAAAAGAACTTCGGGATATTGTGACGGTTGCCCAGAGTCGAAAACACGGGCTGCATTGGGATGTGGTTCTCTCTGAAAAAGAGCTGCGGCTACTCCGGTTCGCGTTGAACCGGGCATTAGAGTCCCTGTGAGGTTCTTTGGCTCAGTATCAAGTGTAAAGGAGAAGAGCAAATGACAACTGCCTACAAAGTATTCACCCACGATCTAAGATCCCCCATTCAAGGTGGGGAACCTGTCTGGGATGGCTCCCTCCCTTACATCCTCCCTGTTGTTCCAGTGGATGGAAGTTCAGATGACTGCGGCGCAGGTTGGAATGCCTGTCCCACAGGGGACACCGCACTCCAAATTGCAGGACTTTGGCCTGACGGTCGTCCTTCTCGTCTCTTCCGATTGGAAACGGATCAACCCGTTATCATCCGGGACAATAAGATCAGAGCAGCTTCTTGGACTGTTCTTGAGGAAATCAAGGATGTAACCCCGCATGTCCGAAAATTCAGCGAACTCTTTGAGGGGTTTGCAGACGAAATCACCGTGGAGCAGATGGCTTGGCGTCATGCCCTTTCACGGCCCTTTCAGGATGAACAGGCAGTGATAGCGGGGTTGATGGAAGCCCTCAAGGTTCGAGGGCTGGAGAACTGGGGCCTCAAACGATTTGAGAATACCAGGGCTGCCAGGGGTGCCCGGGATACCAGGGAGGCTAAGGCTGCCAGGGATACCTGGAATGCCTGGGTTGCCCGGGATGCCTGGGATGCCTGGGTTGCCCGGGATGCCAGGGCTGTCGGGGATGCCTGGGCTGCCTGGGATGCCAAGAATACCTGGGCTGCGAGGGATGCCCTCACAGTTTGGTTTGCAGCAAGAAGGGTGTTCATCTCACAGGATCCCATGCTCTTGACCACGGGGCTACGGGATGCCTATCAGGCAGGACTGGAGATGGCTATTCCAGTTGGGCCGACAACGTTGGGTTGGAGTATGAAGTTGGATAGAGCATTGGAATCCCTGTGAGATTCTTTGACTTAGTTTGTTGCCAAACCGGGTAGAAAGAGTGCCCGAGATATCGGGCGAAGGAGGAACTTTGAAGATCCATGCCATTCTTGTTGACTGCCAGAATGACTTCTGTGTGGCCGATGATGGCCACGGGAACCACGGTTCCCTTGTCGTCCCCGGGGCGGACGAGGACATGCAGCGTCTTGCTGGCATGATCCGTCGTCTCGGTTCCAAGATTGACGACATTCACTGCACGCTGGATTCGCACCAGACCGTGGGGATTGAGCGCCCTCGCTGGTGGAAGCGTGTGGGGGACGGTGCTCCCCCGGCTCCGTTCACCGTTCTCGGGATCCATCCAGACGGCAAGAGAATCGTCAAGGTAGACTTCTCCACGGGGAAGCCTGTTCACACCGATGAGGAGTACACAACCTATTTGCCCAGCTTCTTGCACAAGGGCGGGCCGACGGGCAAGGGTGTCTTTGGCTATCTGGAGGCTCTTGCTGCCAAGGGCCGCTATCCCCACGTCGTGTGGCCCGTACACTGCACGGTGGCTTCGTGGGGGTGGGGTGTTGTTCCGGATCTTCATAAGGCCCTGTGCGAATGGGAACACGATCAGTTTGCCCGCATCAACTACGTTACGAAGGGAAACAACCCTTGGACCGAGCACTTCTCCGGTGTGCAGGCAGAGGTTCCCGATCCTAGTGACCCAAGCACGCAGGTGAACACGCGGCTGATTCAAACCTTGGAGGAGGCAGACATCATTGCCGTAGCCGGAGAGGCTTTGAGCCATTGCGTTGCTAACACAGGACGGGGCATCGCAGAAGCCTTCTCCGATCCCAAGTACGTCGAGAAGCTGGTTCTGCTCACGGACGCATCCAGCAACGTTCCAGGATTCGAGTTTCTCGGGGATGCCTTCTTGAAGGACATGCAGGCAAAGGGCATGAAGACTTCTACGACGGTGGAATTCTTGGCGTAGGAAGGTGCTCGATGGTTGTGTTTGTGTTTGTTCTTGGGGGCTTTGCGGGCTGTTTCATGGGTTTGTGCCTTGCGCTCTTGGTGCTTGATGTATGGAGGAAGTAGCCATGCAGCGGAAAGAGACTAGGCATGTCGCCGTTCTGCTGAAGGAGATCGAAAGACTCCAAGCCGAGATCCTAAAGATCAAGAAGTTCGAGCCGAAGCCCGAACCCAAGCCGACAGACCGCATCTGGTCGGGTAAGGCAACAGTAAGCCCCCGGTGGAACCCATGACCAAGGCTGATGTGAAAGAATTCATCATTCGGAGGATTCTAGGTGAGACCATCCCAAACCCCTGGGCACAGCCTGGTTTGCCCGCCCGTTTGTCCGATAGGGAGTGGGAAGAGAGATCTGCCCGGTGGGAAGCTGACCGGAAGGCTCTTGCCACAAAGCTCGGGTGGAAAGCTATGACTGCTGAGCAACTGCTTGCTCAGTTGCCGGACGGAGAGCTGACGAGTCTATGGATAGAGCGGCTGCCCGAGCCGCAGAAGGAGAACCAAGATGCCTAAGACAACTGTTTCTGGAGCAAAGGCTTTCAACAAGTGGTGGCGGGAAAGTGTTGGTGAGTGGCTGAAAGACACCTATAAACAGGAGTTTGTCAAAAGCATCTTCCTTGAAGGCTATCGAGCAGCCAGGGCGGATTCCAAGATCCAGGTTGACCGAATACTGCTTGACGGCCGCACGGCCTTGAAGGGGAAGAGCAATGCCTGAGTTCCGAAAGAAGCCTGTGGTGATTGAAGCTGTCCAGTACCTCGGGGACGAAAGATTCAACCTGATTCGGCAGTTTGTCGGTCCCTATACGATCCTGCACCAACTGGGGGACAGCAAGCTCGGTATTCAGACCCTTGAAGGGGTTATGGGGGTAAGCCCTGGAGATTGGGTTATCAAGGGGGTCAAGGGGGAATTTTACCCCTGTAAACCGGACATTTTTCAAGCCACCTATGAGCCTGTAGATTGAGCGGTACACGGCCGCAGAAGGAGAACAAGATGCCTAAGTTCCAAGACAACGGGATGGAGACCCACAACATCGGCGGGTCAAACTTCCAGTTTTCAGCAGTCAAGATCGACTCACTTGGCGCGAGCGAGTACACCCTAGCGGTTATCGCAGTTGACTGCTCGGGTTCCGTAGCTCCCTACAAGGCAAGTATCGAGAAGGCTTTGCAAGAAGCCGTTGGGGCTTGCCGCAAGTCTCCCAGGGCAGATAACCTGCTCCTGCGTGTCGTTTTCTTTGACACCGCAGTGCATGAATTCCACGGATTCAAGCCGTTGCCCGATTGCAACGAGGCAGACTACGTGGGGTGCTTGCCCTGTGGGGGTATGACTGCTCTTTACGACGCAGCCTATACCACAATCAAGTCGGCAACCGATCTCGGCAAGCAGATGGTTGCCAAGCAGTATCAGGTCAATGCCGCTGTGTTCGTGATCACGGACGGGGAGGACAACGCCTCCTCGGTGAGTCGCAAGATGGTAGCTGACGCCCTGACTGAAGCTCGGCATTCCGAGGCTCTGGAATCCATCATGCCCGTGCTCATCGGGGTCAATGCACAGCAGGGAGCATTGGACCCCTACTTGGATTCGTTCAAGACCGAGGCGGGGTTCCAGCAGTTCGTTGGGGTCACGGCGGATCAGAAGACCCTGGCGAAGTTGGGCGGGTTCATCAGCCGGTCGATATCCAGTCAAAGCCAGTCGCTAGGTAGCGGCGGTGGAAGCCAAAGTCTCAAATTCTGAGGTGGCTTGATGCGGATCCGCCGAAAAACTTGAGCTGCCCCTGAGACAGTATCTTTTTAGAGGCTTAGGCACAACCCTTTCTGAGTAGACATGCTGGAGGTGGCAAATGAAACCCAACAGCAAGTTCCCTGTTGCGGACGCAACCTGTCCCGTCTGCCGTAAAGTTTACGGTTCTCGGGCCAGAAAGGCGTGTACTGGGTGCGGCACTTGCTGCAAGTGCTGTCATTGCCCCGAGCCCGAGTTCGTCTCGGGCAAGGAAATGCAGGAGTTCGCTGCCGCCTTTGGTGCGGTAGATGAATGCTGATTCCTACTTCGCCATTGGAAAGTCTCACACAGTCTGTCAGGACTATGCCCGGGCAGGGAACTGCTTTGCCATAGTCTCTGATGGCTGTTCAAGTTCCCCCGACTCGGACTTTGGTGCCCGGGCACTCACGATGGCGGCAATTGAGGTTCTCGAATCCTTCGGGGATCAGTTCCCCAACCAGGGTGACAGGATGATGAGGCAGGCCGTCCTGTATGTCCCCCACTCACTCCCTGTTGAGTGTCTTGATGCCACCCTGCTTGCTGCCTATCCCCAGGAGGATGGTCGCATACAAGTCATTGTATGCGGAGATGGCATTGTCTTTGGGATCAAGCACGACGGGGACATAGTTTCCTACGAGATCGATATGGGAGGTATGCCGAACTATCTTTCCTACTTGCTTGACCAAGAACGAAGCCGTAGATATGCCGCGAGCGGACCCGACAAGTTTACTGTGCAAAAGCGTGTCGTCGGGGCAGACGACACCGTCAAGAGTGACCAAACCGACGAATGGCATTTTCGTTCGGGATGCCCTGATGTGGCTTGTAGGTTCAACCCCGCAGAGTACAAGTTTGTAGGTGTTGCCACCGACGGGCTTCTGTCTTTCCAACATCGAGAGACACTAGCTCCTATCCCACTTGGTGAGGTACTCAAACACGTTACAGACATTCGGGTGCCGACGGGAGCCTTTGTGCAGCGGTCAAGTAAGTTCTTCCTTCAGAAGACGTGCCCCAAGTTGGGTTGGCAGCATTCCGATGATTACGGGGTTGCGATGATCTACACGGGAGAGTCCAAATGACAACCGCCTACAAGGTATTCACCTACGATCTACGATCTCCACTCCAGGGAGGGGATCCTATCTGGGACGGGTCACTTCCATTCACCCTCCCTGTTGTCCCCATTGATGAAGGACCAGAAGAATGTGCGGCTGGTTGGAATGCCTGTGCCGAAGGGCACCAAGCACTCCAAATAGCTGGATTGTGGCCAAATGGCCGTCCCTCTCGACTCTTCCAAGTAGAGACAGACCACCCCGTCATCACCCGTGGGAACAAACTCAGAGCCGCATCTTGGTCTATCCTTGAAGAAATCAAGGATATTACCTCCCATGTCAGAACCTTGAGTGAACCCTTTGGGGACTTGGCGGATGAAATCACGCAAGAACAGATGGCTTGGAGAGATGCCCTTTCTCGACCCATTCGTGATGAACAGGCTGTTAAGGCAGGATTGGAGGAGACTCTCAAAATTCGGGGGCTGGAAGGTTGGGAACTCAAGCAATTCAATCACGCTAGGGACGCTTGGTCCGCTTGGGACGCTAGGTCCGCTTGGGACGCTAGGTCCGCTTGGTACGCTAGGTCCGCTTGGGACGCTAGGTCCGCTAGGTCCGCTTGGGACGCTAGGTCCGCTTGGGACGCTAGGTCCGCTAGGTACGCTTGGTCCGCTTGGGACGCTAGGTCCGCTTGGGACGCTAGGGACGCTAGGTCCGCTTGGGACGCTCTAACGGTGTGGTATGCAGCCAAGATGGGCAGGATAAAACAGGATCCCATGCTTCTGACAACGGGACTCCGGGATGCCTACAAATCGGGCCTGGAAGTCGCCTTTCCTGTTGAACCTAAGATATTGGGTTGGAATATGATCTGAAATTTACACGGGGGAGCCTGTTGGGGCTTAGAATCCCCGTTGCTTGAGTAGTATGGATGGGAGGGTCAAATGGCTTCAGTGCAGCTATCCAATTCAGTTAGAGGGTTTGTGTACAATTGCACTCGTGCCCATACCCGCTACGTTGAAAGCCAAGCGGCAAGAAACTGTCTTGAATGCCCTCCGGATGAGAAACGGCGGATTGAACGGGAGTGGACGGAAATTCGCCTGAAACTTGCGGACGCTGTTCTTGCCGAATTTGGGGGATTGGATGGCTGAGAAGTCGAGAGCGATAGTCTACGAGAGTCCCGACAGGTTCTTGTTTGGGAAAGAACTGGGGGTCTACCGAGATGGTCTCAGCTACCATGTCAGAATAATCCAGCCTGTAAGCCTCACGTTCCTCGGGCAATGGCCTGACGGGACAGTTGAGGAATTCGTGTGGGCACCAAGGGAGAAGTGAGATGGACGGCAGTTTGCTTGAACTGGCCCTACAACGCCCCTTGAGTCATCATTTGCAAAGGCCAGAACAGCAACGGGCCAACGATAGGATGTTAGGGCTGTTGGATTGGAACCCCAGTGCGTCTGAAGCCGCCGAGTATATCAAGCGGCGGGCCGCTATGGGGGATGAGGCCATGTTTAGCGTCTTCGCTCTGTCGGATGGGTCTATTACGAAAGAGGGGGAGAAGAAGTAATGGGATTGTCTATCGGACAGAAGTTGGGGGACGCCCTCAACACCATCGAGCTTGCACGGGAAGATCTGACTCGCTTACACGCAGTCGAAGAGGCGATCCTGTCGGGTGAACCCCTATGGGTAGTTTGTAGAAAGGGCGGCTACCCGATTGGACTGTTTGCTTGCCAGGTCACAGCCAAAGCCTGGGCAACCGAGAGGCACTATGTAGTTCAGTCGTGGCCACCAGAGAAAGGGTTTGAGAAATGAAAGCGTTACTTGCCTGTCTGTTCGTACTCGGCTGTCTTTCCTGTACTTCACAACAGGTTGCCCGACAGTTTGGCGGTACCGCTGGTGTCACTGTTCCCGCAGGGCAGAAGGTTGTGCTGGTTACCTGGAAGGTAGACGATCTGTGGATCCTCACTCGCCCCATGAAGGAGGGCGAGGAACCTGAGAAATACGAGTTTCAAGAGTCCTCAAGTTGGGGGATCTTTGAAGGCACCGTGGTCATTCAGGAGGCAAAATGAAGTGGCTCTGCAACCTTCTCAAGGATCCTCTGGCGTGGGTTCGTCTGATTATTGCTGTGTCTATTCTTCTGTCCTTGGTGGGGATATATTACGGGCAGCGTTGTGCAGCGGCTTGTGAGACAAGAGGCCACGCCCACAGTAACACCCAAGTCTGGGGTTATTTTGAGGTAGCCTGTCAGTGCATGGCTCCCGTAGGAGAACCTTTCGAGCCATGATTAACAAGGGGGCAAATGGAAACTGACCTCTATAATAGACTGAAAAGACTGTTCCCAGTGGACACTGTGGACATCACGGAAGAACGATTGCTGATCGTGAGTTGGGCATTTACAGGTCTGGCGCCAAAAGAACGAGAAAGCAGTCTGCTTCGTGACGAGCCAGACCTGGAGGGTAAACGGTTCGTCCTCTTGACTCCTGCGGAGGTCAAGGATCTGGCTCTTGGCAACCCCGTGGCCAACAGTATGCCCCCCGCTGAGAAAAGCTTCGTAGCGGGGGAAGTCGAGCGGATGCAAGATAGGTTTCGGACGGCAGATCTGTACGGGTTGACGCTTGATACTGCGTCCCTGTTTCAGAACATGCTTACATGCCTACGCCTTCACGAGGCTGCCCTTGTCGTTTCTGCCCGGGACATCAAGGAGCTGCGAGAAGCCTTGGCGCACAGGAAGGACTCGGAAACGTGAAGGTCTACGTTCAAGGCAGCGGTTCTGCTCTTGACTTGACCCAACGGGACTATGTAGCAAGTGGGGGACAGGGCGCGATCTACGCTCGTGGAGGAACCGCCTACAAAATTTACCATGATCCGTCCAAGATGATCCCCCCTGGTAAGGTTCATGAACTCGCTGCTATCACAGACCCCAGAGTGATTCGTCCTCAGCAGATGCTTTTGGACGCCAAGAGCAAGGTCATCGGCTACACGTCCCGATTCGTCAAGGATGCCTTTGTGCTTTGCCAGTTGTTCCCCCGTTCTTTCCGAGAACGGGAAGGGGTAACTCACGACATGATCCTAGAGCTTGTCCGCAAGCTCCAAGAGGGGATTCAGCACGTTCACCGTGCCCGTATTCTCCTGGTAGACCTGAACGAAATGAACTTCCTGGTTCCTCGAACCTTTGACGACATCTATTTCATTGATACGGACAGCTATCAAACCCCGAAGTATCCGGCTCCTGCTCTCATGGAATCCGTGCGGGATTGGTCTGTGCAGAACAACAAGTGGACTGAGAACTCCGACTGGTTCAGTTTCGGGGTCGTGGCCTTCCAGATGTTCGTCGGGGTGCATCCGTTCAAGGGGCAGTATCACGGCACCAAAGACGAGTTCCGAGTCAAGCTCCCGACCGATGATCCAGCAGACGGCTTTGCGATCACCCGTAGACGGATGCAGCACAGTGTTTCGGTGTTCGACCCCCGCGTCAAGGTTCCCGCAGCCGTTTATCCCTTTGACGTGATCCCCCCAGCCTATCGCAAGTGGTTTGAAGCCGTCTTCGCCAAGGGAGCCCGCTGTGTTCCACCGTCTGGAGTAGACCTGGGGGTGGTTGTGTTCGTTCCTGTAGTTCAGGCTATTGCAGGGGCGGGGGTTCTCGACATCATGGAAATCGGGGACTACGGGGACACCGTAACTCGGGTTTGGGGGGACAGTCACTGGCAGCATCTAGTAGTAGTCACTGGTAGGGACATCTGGCTTGATAAGCATGGGGTTCGGCAGGGGGATGTTAGAGGCTGCGGCTTCTGTCCGAAAACGGGACGGGTGGTTGCGGTCACTCAAGACAGAACAGGTGTCCCGAACCTCTACAACCTGACGGATCGGGTACCAGTTCCTTTTGCCCCTCGTGCAGAGGAGATTTCCTCGCACAACGGACGGATCTACTTGCGAACCGAAGACCAGATCCTCGAAGTAGTCTTGACCGATGCTGGTTCTCAAGTCATTGCCAGTACCCGCCCTGTAGTCAACTGCTTGCCCCATGCCACACGCCTCTATCCCGGGGTGGTTATGCAGGACATGCTGGGGGCTAGGTATGCTTCTTTGTTGGTAGGTCCAGGCTTTGCTCCACAGGTGCGGCTCAGAGAGCTTGAGGGCTACAAGGTTCTCGATGCCAAGTATGACTGTGCCGACGGGGATCAGACTACCGACTTGAAAGCTGGTGGCGTTCTCATGGTAGTTCGCAGGAAGGGAGCCCAAACAGACCGATTGATCTTCCGATTCGACCCCCAGAACTGGGATTCCTATGATGTCCGGGAGGTGCTAGACATTACTCCCGCTGGACTCAACTTCGTAGTGCTAGATTCCGGAGTGTGCGTGAGTTTGACCGAAGAGGACAAGCTGGAACTGTTTTCCTCACGCAAGGATTCGACGAGCATCAAGACCATTGAGGATCCAGAGTTGGGATCCGACATGACTTTAGCCAAGTGGGGTGGTTCAGTGGTGTTCGCCCGTGGGAGCAAAGTCTTCTCGTTGAAGAGGCGGTAGCCAACAAGGGGGTGCGTGATGCTTGAATTGCACGCGGGAGTCACGACGGACAGTCTCTACTTCTTGAACCGTAACTCCAAGCAGCGGAGGTACGGCAAAGGACCGACGACGTTGGTGGTCGGTTTCGAGGAACCTGCAAACAACGTCCTCAAGGATCTCGTCAAGGAAGCCGCTGTACCAATCCCCGGTAAACTCAATCGTTTGGCCCTCATTGTGGAAATACTGACTGGGCTGAAACCAGAAGCTGTTACGGACCTATTTGGTGGTGTCCGGTTGGTTTGTAGTCAGCGGGTAGATTGGGACTATCGACGGCGGGAGGCTGTTATCAAATTCTGGAAAGTCCGGGTGCCGAAACTTGGTCCCGTGGAAGCATAGAAAGTAGCAGGTAGCAATGATCAATAACCCTACAGCCCCTTGGACATTCATAATCGACACCGAACAGTATGCGGGGAACTTTGAACGACAGATGGCGGCCTGGATAACAGGCGTGATTGGTGGATGTGGGGTGGGGGAAGAAGCGGCACGGCAAGCTCGTAAGGTGCTGCCCGGCACGGTTCAGACGTGGCTTGAAAAGCACTTGTGGCAAGCCAGCGATTCAGATGACGGCTACAAACGGTTTGTTTCTACCATGCCAACTCCTGGATGGTTCAATGACGGGTACGGAAACCACTGGAAGGACAATGCCGATCCCAAGGAAGTAAATGCCACCTACTGGAAAGCTGCACAGTTCCATTTTCGCTGTGAGGTTGCAGCCCTCAAAGGCAAGATGAAGGATCGAGCACGAGCACAGATGGCTGCGGCAAAGAAACGAGGACCAATCAAGCATTCCGCCTATTTGTCTGTGGGGATCCTCTTCAATACCAAGCCATGTCAAGCCATTCTTGACGTGATGCGGGATCAGGCGTTGTCTTTCAATCAGGTGGCGAATCGAGACAAGTGGCTCACTGGTCTTGTTGCCATCACGGGCATCCGGTTGGTCGAACGAAAAGTCGTGCTAATCGAGCATGGGGTTTGGAATGGATAACCCTTGGCAGGACTACTTGGATCACCTCACAGACAAAGGGCTAACCCCCATCCATGCAGAAGCAGTCCGTTCTTGGTGGAAGGCAGCCACGAGTTTCTTGCCTGGTTTGCCACGACCATCATCTGCGGGGTTGGGGGGGTATCCCAACTTCGCAATAGACTGGGACACCCCAGTGCTACATGTAGACGTGCAACTCGCCACGGATGGTACTTGGGAGTGGTTCTACAGTTTTCGTGATCACGAGGAGTTTGGTGGGACAGGTGACGTTCCCGAGCCGCCTTTGACGGACACAGCAGAGGAACCTGCGGTGATTCGATACTTGCGGATAGCGACTCTGGGTTTTTTCACAGGAACACAACTGGATTTGTCCCTTGGAAAGTAAACACCGAACATGAAACCCTCCAAGAAACAACATTCCTACACCTATCCGTTTCCGAAAGCAGACAACACAGTAGATATCGTGGTGTTTGGGCTTCGGGATGCCACCCTAGAGGTTCTTCTAGTACGCCGACGGGATGACCCCTACAAGGGACAATGGGCACTTCCAGGTGGTTTCGTGAACATGGATGAGACACTGGAACAAGCGGCCCAACGGGAACTCCGGGAGGAAACCTCAGCCGAGGTTTCGCATCTGGAACAACTCTACACCTTTGGGGATCCCGGTCGAGACCCCAGGGGGCGGGTAATCTCAGTCGTCTACATGGCCCTGGTTCGTTCACCAGAGATTGCCACAAAGGCTGGGGATGATGCCGTTGAGACTAGATGGTTCCCAGTGGAAAACATTCAGATTGGCACTCTGGCTTTTGACCACGATAAGATTCTGGACCTGGCTTTGACCCGTCTGCGGTCAAAGGCTCGTTGGCAACCTCTTGGGGTAGGGCTGTTGCCGGAAGAAGGCTTCACCCTGTCTGAACTCCAGACGGTCTATGAGAGCATCCTGGGGCGACCTCTCGATAAGCGAAACTTCCGTCGCAAGGTACTCTCTTTCGGGTTGCTCTATCTTACTCGACAGACTCGGCACCCCAAAGAAGGGGGGCATCAGGCTCGGGTCTACAAGTTTGACCAGGGGCGGTTGACTCGTGAAGGAATCGACTTCGAGGTGTAATCCTCACAACTTTTTTTAGGCCACACGGCTTAGCCAAACTCGGTTCCGAGTAGAAGGGCTTGAAGGGTGGTGATCCGAAGCCACCCGAGAAAGTTCTTGACTTGGATTCGGAAACTGGCCTAAACTGATGATGCCTCGCAGTGCGGGGCAAGGACATACTCGTGTTACTCATAGGAACAGTAAAGCGTCAAACCCCGGCGGTCCCGAAAGGACCCGAGGGGCGGTTGACTGCCTTTATGGACCCTGAGCAGCCAGCCGCCCCAGAAGCCGCCGTCATTGATAAGAATGACGGTTGCCCCGGGAGGCCCGGCATGTAAACCCGGAGAAAACTCCGAGTGAACGAAAGCCGGGCTTCCGAAAGGGAGTTCGGCTTTTCGCGTTTCAGGGGGAACGAACCTGAAACACCACCCCTTGTTGAGAACCGGGGGTGGAATTGGTCCTTGACAACCAGCAGTGACGCGAGACAATGGGGCCTGCCAAACCTCATTGTCAAAATCAGAGAAAATCAGTCGGAAACCTTCTGCGTCAGTCCCTTGGCCCTCTGCCTCCGGGCAATAAAGAGGTTGCCCAAGTGGACAACGGGGAAACCGGATTTGTCTGGTGCCTGACGGAGATTTCTCGACTGGATGAATTCGTGAACGTAGCTCAAAGGTAGAGTACCCGGTTCGTAAGAGTCGGGAGATGCGAGGTCCGATTCTTCGCCGTTCACCCAGGTCAAGGCTGGTTTCCAGCTAACGACCGCAATGACTGGACAGGGGGTCATCCCTCCTGTCCAGTTGTTCCAGTTTGGGCTTGAAGTGACATGGTGTCCTCTGGTGTGTGAAAGCCGAAACCACAACCCCTGCTAGACAGGGAGCATGTAGGGGTCGCAACCCTGATGTGTTGTGGATGCCTCCGACAACGAGAGGCTTCAGGCAGCCCTATGCCAGGAAGGCGGGTTCAATTCCCGTCAAGTCCACCGGGGTGTAGCTCAGCCTGGAGGAGCATTGCGTTCGGGACGCAAGGGTCGCTGGTTCAAATCCAGTCACCCCGACTACGGAAAGGTTCGTACCAGGGCGGGTCATTAGGGCTCTAGTGGGATTTCGCCCTACTTGAGTTTCGACGAGAGGCGAAATCTCTCACCCGCCAGGGTACGAAAGAAACAATGTTGGGTGTAGATCAGTGGTAGATCGCTGGATTGTGGATCCAGTCGTCGCGGGTTCAAATCCCGTCACCCAACCTGATACTGAAACGGAGCGTGGCGCAGTCTGGTAGCGCACCTGGTTTGGGACCAGGGGGTCGGTGGTTCAAATCCACTCGCTCCGACTACAGGGAGTCTGGTGGCACAAGGACGGACCATCCCCGATAGGGGATAAGCCGGGTCATCACCGGTCTGCAAAAAGAAGGGTTCGATTCCCGATGCCCTGTAAACTTGACACATTGGAACCCGTTGGTGTATGTATGAACCCAAGGGGGTTCATATGCCGAAAACCAACAGGATTCTCAAAGCAGAAGCCACCAGGCTTCGAATAGAAGAGAACCTTTCCTATCATGAAATAAGTGAACTACTTGAGGTGCCCAAAGCCACGCTGTCCGGCTGGCTTCGGCACATCAGACTGCCCCCAGAAATTCTTAAGGCCAAGATGTCCAATCGTGGAAACAGAAACCCAAAGAAAGAACGAGGGGTGGAATCGGTTCTTCATCAACTCGTGCCGGAAGCTCAATTAACCCCAGGGCAAAAAGCCGAAGTAGCAGAAACCGCAGTCTTGCTGCGGTTGATTCTACATGGTATGCGTCCTTTCCGGCCTGTGTTCAACGGAGCAAAAGCGGATTGGTTAATTGAGAACCCGCTTTCGGGACAAACCAGCAAAATTCAAGTTAAGTGGGCTTCTTGTTGGGGGTCTTCTGGATTACCCGTTGTGGGTTTGCGATGTGCTAAAGGACACCACACCATTCGCAATTATTTGCAAGGGGAATTTGATTTCCTTGTGGGATATGACTACTTCACGGACACAGCTTATGTTTGGACGTGGGAGGAAGTCAAACACCTGAAAGCAGCCATCACAGTTCATCCCGATGCGGCAGAAGCATGGCATAAAATTATGGGGCATTAACTCAGTTGGGAGAGTACCACAATGGCATTGTGGTAGTCGTCGGTTCGAGTCCGACATGCTCCACCACTTCTCGTGTTGTGTTCCCCTCTCCAGCCCGGTCACTGCCTTGACCGGGCCTTTGCGGATGTAGCCTAGTGGCTAGGCACCACC
>Ga0209518_1001168_pt1 | contig 29785 bp, 19 predicted proteins | sample RifGroB1_FD_183993 | JGI IMG/M metagenome (GOLD analysis project Ga0209518, IMG submission 183993) | Groundwater microbial communities from Rifle, Colorado, USA - Groundwater B1 (SPAdes) (version 2) | ecosystem: Environmental > Aquatic > Deep subsurface > Groundwater | place: Rifle, Colorado...
GGCAAAAGTGAGCGAATAATGCCACTTAATCCCCCGGCGATGACGTCACCGCCAACAACCTGCCACCAAGACTGAGTGTTTGAAACAGTAATATTTCCGATAAGATCAAAGCCTGCCTGATTTGTACAGGAAACATTTCCTTCATCAACCATTAATCCTGAAACGGTATATGTTTCTCCTGAACCGGGTGCATAACCGGTCATACTTAATCGGAACTGATCAGTAAGATTATCATCTACCTCTGAAGAACCACCGGGGGGGCAAAAAGATAAAGGGTCTAAAGTATCTCTAAGGCAAACGCTTCCAACCGCAGAATTTGAGACGGTCGCAGTTATTGAGTCAACGGTTCCGCTGACGGTATTTATGGATATGGGTAGTGTTAAAGTCGCTCCGGGAACCAGGTTCACATCACCCGGATTAAGAGTACAGGAAGGCCCTGTATCAAAACCGACTAAAAATCTTAAATTGTTGTAATTTCCAGACCAGTCGTCGCTACAGCTTACAATTCCGGTTGAACTGAAAAATTCACAGTTATCGGGAAATCTGTCAGCAGAAATAGTTCTATATCCTGCCGGTAAAGAGAGTGAGTGTAAATTTCCGACTTCGATGTCTGTCCTTGGTGATCTCCCATCAGGTTCATCACCATCACCCGGACAACCGGCAGGATAAGAGGCGGCTAAAGACCCATCTCTAATAACACCAATGCCGTTAATTGTCGTACATCTATTGTTAAAACAGCGCTCCCAAATATGACATTCGATGCCCCCTATTCCACACCCACTACTTATACAATCGCTGCAAACAGGGAATCTGTATCCTGAACAAGGATTGGGGTCTCCATTGGGCTCGCAGTCAAAATCTTCTCCTTCACACATCCCTGTACTATTAACCAACCCGTCTCCAGCGCTAAACCAGCCGCTTGCGTCTGCATCAAAAAAGACCTCGATCAGAAAAAAGGTTCCGGGTGCTACGCGGGCTCGACAACGGCACTCGCTTGCCGCACGAACCCATTGGCAGGATTGCCCGGCCGGACAATCGCCACCGCAAACGCCAGCAGCCCCACCACAACTCGAACCCCCGGCTTCATTCCCACAACAACCTATCAGGGCTGTCTTTTCATCCTGAACGCAAGGTTTTTCTCTTGATACACAGGTTCCTATACTTACACCTCCGTACCCTCCCAATCTGCAATAATTTTCTCCTCCTCCTGCCCCCGACAGACAAACGGACTCGCGATCCTGTTCATAATCACAACACCAAGGATCAAACAGGCAATCGTCACAAATCCAATAAGAATAATCGATAAATGCTCCATCTCTACATTCGGATCCTGCACCACAATAAATATCGGCATAGACATTTTCTGATGCGATGGAAGTTACGAAAAATATTGCAATAAAACTAACAAATATTCCGATTATGTACTTGATAAGTTTCATTATTCCATATACCCCGACATCATCAATACGGGTATATAACCTCCTTTAGGAATTCTATCCAAAACACCCAAATCGACTAAGTATTTCATATCCCCTTTTGTCATTAACTCTGCAAGAATACAGGCTCTTATTTCGTCACTGCAGATTTCATTTATTCGAGGGTCATTAAAACCTATTATATCTCCTTCGAGGTCGGGAAAAACATTTGACACATAGGCAACTTTAAATCTGTCACCGATATTAAACTTTTCTCTTATATCCTCAACCGATGTTACGGTCTCTTTTTCAGAATCATCAGGAGTGTAGCTTGCAAGAGGCAAGTCAATTCCAGCTTTATTTCCACCAAGATATAAATCGACAAGTCTCAACTTCTTATCCTTATTGCGATACAAACTTTTTATAAATACTCCCTCTTTATCTTTATAGCTATATAGATAAATCGGCTGGAAATGATTAAACTCCCATCTTAATTCGGGATATCTTCCGCTTTTTTCGGGAAAGTAATTGAAAAGAGGATTTTTAGGAAGCAAATAATAATAAAATAGAACAGCTATAATTATCAGAAAAGTTGGTATCATTAAGAAGACTGTCAGAATAATTTTTTTATCGGTAGACATACAAATAAATGGTACAATATATAGTTATCGGTATGCAATTTTTGATATAACTGGGTTACATTTAAATCCTTCAAGGATTTATAACTGCACTTGGGTTTTTTGATAAATTATTATGGTCTATTACTGAAAAATAAATCCACCTCATCAAGAAGCTTCTCATAATACTCTCTACTCATAGATATGTCTAAAAAATCAACAGGAAGTATAAATTGTCCTTCCGGCGGCTCATCCCCCTCAAGCACATGTTTTGAAAATTGGATTACGACGTCTTTATAATTGTTGTAAATATAATAGGTTATCAAATCATCATAAATTATATAACCGTCATAAGCGCCTTCTATAACACGGGGTTTGGTATCCGGTCTTTGAAAACGAAACATAACTGTTAAGGGTTTCCCTAATTGATAATAATTTAAAACCTCTTGGCTTGTCTTTAATGTTATAAAGCCACCTCCCCCATAATCAAAATCAGAATTTAAACTATAACAATTTCCAATCCCTCCACACACTTTAAAGAAGGTATATAGTCTCTTGTTGCCCGGCAAATCAGGATACTGGGAAATCGCAGATATTTCTCTAAGTTTACCTTGTTTATCTTTATAAACAATGCCTAAACTTATAGCGTCAACCTCTCCCAGACCCGGTATTTCTAATGTAATTTCCTGCATGGTGCCTGTCCAAAAACCCATAAATTCAGCCGCCTTATGATCTCCGCGGGGTTCGTTTGTAAAACGATTACCCGAATATTTCGCAGAATAATGTTGTGCTCCGGCAAAAAACTCATATTTTTCTGCTATAGATGTTTTCTCCCAGCCGTTAGTTTCCTGATTCAATTTGGCTACTTTCAAGAAAACCATACTGTCATTGACTGTCCTTAGCTCAATCAGATACATTCCATCGTCCGAAAATCTGTAATTTCTATCAATACCGTATCCTACACTATCCTCGGCTACCCACGAAAGCTCCTGTGCAACCTCCTCTGGTGTCTTTATCACCTGTTCCTCTTGCACTTGTACAAATCTCTCAATCTGTCCTGTCTGGGAATTAAAGACACCCATTCTTTGCCTGTCTTTTTCTGTAAACCAAAACGGGGTGCCGTTGTGGACAACCATTGCCCAACGTTCACCGTCTTCAAGTGCTACATTGTATGGTTTTAGTTCGTAAGGCAGAGGTTTTCCTTCTTCACCCTGTGGAACCCGGTAAGGGAAGTCTGTATATTTTTCATTAAAAAAGGATGACCAGGGAGTACCTGTTTCTTTATCAACAATCCTCACTCCCCAGCCTCCTGATCCTGGACTTGCAACCACTTCGATAATTACTCTATCCAAATCACTTTTTCCTTCGACTATGTTTTGTGAAGCTAATTTTGACCTCAAAGTTTCGACTAAACTTTGAATTCCGGCATTAAACCCGCCTTCCTCAACCGGTTTTTCCCATTGGTCAATTACGCTTCCGGGAACGACTTGAGCTTCGGATATAGCCTTTGCCTCATTCATCAGGCTCTGCCAGTCGGGAACGGGAGTTACCTCGATCCCCCCGCCATTGAGGTCAAAATTAGAGCCCGTATATACCTCCTCAGAGGCTTGAATTCTTTCCGAAGTCGAGGTTGCACTCTGGGCTTGTTGGGTATCCACTCCTCGCGGAATTGTTGTTACTCCAACCGGACCCAGAGGTTGACTTGGCGGTTCCCTTGGTGGAGCTACACAAGCAGCTAATGCTAAAGCAGCCGCTTTCAAAAACGCTCTTCTACTTATTCTTCTGTATCCGTAAAGATTTGAATTTAGAACAAAATTGGAGTCAACTGGCAAATCAGACTGATTTTCAGGTCCTTGTATATCTTTTTCTCCCCTATATAACAATCTTTCTTCCATATTTTTTTATCAGCGTAAATCCGTTTTTAATCTGCGTAGATCTGCAGTCTAACCCTCTGCAACTTAGCTCTCGGCTTTACGCCCTTCGGGCTAATTCTGTTCGAATACGCCTCGAGATGCGTCAGCTTAAGGGTCGTTTTGCTATTTCTAAAATATCTAAATTTGTAAAACGAAAAACCCTCCGATTTGGAGGGTGTTAACTTTCAGGGTCTTATTAAACCCATTAAAAAAAGACTTAAATTTTCTGCCATCTTTTTCATTTCTTTTTTTCTTAACGCTTATTGATTATTGATTATGTTCTTCAGTTTTTCAGTTTTTAAGTATTTATGTTATTGCCTACGGCAATTATACCACTTATCCACAAATTTTCCTCTATACAGCCTCTGTAATTTTGCAATAATAATTTGAACATGATAGTATTTACACGATCGTTCTATTTTTGTCATATTCAAATTTGATTTACCAGGCTCAAAGCTCTATCTCTCAACCAATCACCTGGTAAAAATTCTTTAGGAAGTAAAGGATCTTTTAGTAATGCACTTAGGTATAAGTCATAAACCTGCTTTGCTTGTTTTGAACTTAACTTAAGTTTAGAGCCTTCTTTATCAATTGACGGTTTCCGTTTATAAAACGTATCAAAAACTCTGGCATATTCTTTGTTTATTTTTTCAAGTTTCCATACTTTACCTGCAAATTTCTTAATATCCCCCAGTAAGAGTTTCTTAGCGGTCAACATAAACACCTTATCTTTTAAATCCATATTATCAAGAAATTCATTCATATCATCTTCAAAATGATAAGGCGAAATCCAAACAGATTTTTGCAGCATACCAAAACCCAAGCTTTTAAGTTTACGACGGAGATTATCACGGTTCGTCCTCTCTTTCTCCGGGATATCAAAAACTGCAACCATAAAATATCCATCCCATTTTTTGTTCTGCATAAAAAGAGGAAACCTTCGTTTAAACTTCTCTTTCCCTCCTGGAGTAAGTTCCAAATGAACACTACCGTTATTATCTACAACTTTATTTATATCGCCCGTTGATAATCGTCTTGAAACACTCGAAAGGTAACTGCTGTACTTCCATTTTGGTGGTACATATCCATAAATATTTTTCATTGCTGAAGGCATCACTCCCCACCCCGACCGCGTAACTTCCAAAAAATCACCAGCAAAAGCAGCTGTTATAAGCAAATAATCTTTTAGACTCAGAAGTTTTCCCATAAAATCTAAAATCAATATTGATAATTTTGCGCCGATCGTTGTAATATTGTCAATATGGAAATATAAATATGCTGGAAGTTATTATTCTTTTTCTTGCATTCCCAGAAGCCATAATACGGCTTCTTTTTTGTAGCGCCTATCGCCACGAGAGTTGATTCGAATTGCCGGAAGCTTGCCTCTTTTGCCCCAACGTTTAATAGTTAAAGGTGAAACCCTAAGAAGTTCTGCCACTTCGCGAACAGTAAGAAGATCTGGAAGATCACCTAGCTTTAATTTAGCTTTAATTTTCTTTAAATCGGGCATATCTTTTTATGCATTTTGATACAGTCTTGAACTCAAACATTAACTTTCTTAATCACAAGGTATCAAACCACAACTGGGGTGTCAATAGGGATTTTGTCGTAACTTGGCAGTGAAAACGCTTAATGCAAATTGGGGAAATGCGGTTAAAATTCTATTAACCTTCTGGTCTTTTGTTAACAATCTCCATAGCCATTCCAGGTTAGAAGATTCTATCCACTTTGGAGGAAATCTTTTCTTCCCAGACACATAGTCAAATGTACCGCCGAGTACCATCGCTCCGCCAAAATTTAACTTACTCCAGTGGCGGTACAACCACTTCTCCTGTATGGGAGCACCGAAACCGACAAAGAGTATACGAGGATTCGCTTTATTTATTGCACCAATTGCCTCTGACTCAACCTCCACATCAGTCTTTTCTTTGGTGTTCGCGTCTGCGTCAAGATTCGGTCCATCAGCCGCAATAAGTTTTACCCCTTTATAACTTTTCTTTAACGCCTCAACCGCTTTTCGCGCACTATGAAGTCTATCCCCTAAAAGAAACGCCCGCCACCCTTTTTTATTGGCCAACTTTATCAGTTCCATAAAAAGTTCACGGCCTCTTATAACTTTCAAGTCTTTCGTTAACCAATCCCTATCAAAAATTATGGAAAATCCGACTCCCAATCCTTGAGCCAAATAAAGAAATGGTTTAAGTATTAAGTTTTCGGTTACTGGTAAATTCAAAAATTTGTGTGCTGCAATTAAACCAATACCATCGGGTATTGAAAGGTCGGCCGAATTAAGAATACTCATAAAAACTTCATCGTTTTGAGCTCGCATGACCTGCTCCGGATTCGGAGTTACGATCAAAAACTTAGTTATTTTAGCTTTACCTGCCTCAAATTCGGCTAGTCTCGCCCGAACATACCTTAGCACTGAAGGTTTCGAAGTGCTATCGATTTTTACATTAAGAATGTTTACGGTCTTTCGGTCTTTTTGGTACATTTTAACAAACTTTTTATGCATACTTTTCGGTTTTAATAAAACTTTTTTTATAGTAATTTAGGATAAAGTTTAATTAAGTTCATTAAAATCTTAGTAAAAGTTCTTGTCTTTACACAAAATTCATTATTCTGTATTATCCTATATTACTATATTTTGTCTCAATCATCTTTGCTAGGCTTAGTATCTTCAACTCTAATTTGATTGTTACTACAGGATACCTTAATTATTATGTTTGTTTTAAAAATTCAACATTTTGTATAAATAAATTAAACAGTTTCTGGGCACGTGATTTAACAACTTATCCTCAATGCATCCCCAATAATTTATTACAACACCTCTTACTATTATAGTATCTTATACCATTCAGAAATGCTTTCTTTAAATAGCACTAGAATCCTGATTATTTAACTATTTATAAAGAAATACATTACCCTGTAATAAGTTTATTTGACCACGAATATTTTCCTGTACCAACATAAGCATCCTATCGCCTTGTTATCACGCTCCTCCTCCAAAGTTCTATGTTCTCCATAACAACCCCGGTTCCCCTGACAACGCACAAAAGCGGTTCTTCCGCAACGTGGGCCGGGACGCCAGTCTCCTCAGTCAACATCCTATCGAAATTTCTCAAAAGACTTGTTCCCCCGCTCATGACTATACCTTTATCTATTATATCTGCCGCCAACTCGGGTGGAGTATCCTCCAATACCGCCTTGACGACTCCAATTATCTGCATAAGTGTAGATCGAATAGCCTCTGTAACTTCAGGGCTTGTTACAACGACGCTTCGGGGAAGGCCGAAAACCAAATCTCTTCCTGACGTTTCCACTTTCTCGTCCTTGGCCAGCCTCAAAGCAGAACCAATCTTTATCTTTATTTCCTCTGCGGTTGTATCTCCTACAACCAGATTATGTTTCTTCTTCAAATAGTCTTGAACCGCCTCATCAATCTTATTGCCTGCGACACGAACAGACTTGTGTACCACTACACCACCTAAAGAAAGTACAGCCGCCTCGCTACTTCCGCCTCCAACATCAAGTATCATGTGCCCCGATGGGGCCGAAACAGGTATACCTGCGCCAATCGCGGCGGCCAAAGGTTCGTCAATTAGGTACGCGTGGGCAGCTCCTGCGGCCAGAGTTGCATCGAGCGCCGCCCTCCTTTCAACCTGGGTACAACCTGCAGGTACACATATCATTACATCGGGCCTAAAGACTTGAAATCTTCCTGCAACCTTACCTATAAAATACCTGAGCATTGCCTCGGTTACCCGATAATCGGCAATTACCCCCTCTCTCATCGGACAGGATGCGATTAAACTTTCGGGCGTACGACCGAGCATCCTTTTTGCTTCCTCACCGACGGCCACAACCCGGCTGTCTTCGGAAGAAATCGCAACGACTGTCGGTTCGTTGGCAACGATACCCTCCTCCGCAACCCAAACTAAGGTGTTAGCGGTACCTAAGTCAATAGCTATTCTCTTTCTCAACATGATTAAGTATGGTTATCGGTCTTCTGTTCCTCAATCTGAAAAACCGATGGCTGACTAACTACAAACTGAATACCGAAAACCGAGAACGGACAACTGATTGATTATCTCCGACATTATATTGACAGGAATCTAGTTCAACAAGGAGGAAAAGTTACTTTATTTAATATATAATATCAAATTGTGACCAAAATAAGACTTTTAGTTTTACTAGCTACTTTCCTTTTTGTAGGTTCTATCGGAACCTTGGTCTTTCTTTACGCCAGAGGTTTCAGATTCAATCAAAAAACAGGAAAAGTTTCTCAAAACGGCATCTTAGTCATAAAGTCGCATCCTGACGGTGCCCAGGTTTTTATTAACGGTGAACTTAAAACCGGAACAAATGCCACAGTTCCACTCGCACCGAATACTTACGACGTCTCGGTCAGGAAAGACGGCTATATCACTTGGGAAAAACGACTACTTATAGAAAAAGAGGTTGTCATCGAAGCAACGGCACATCTTTTTAAAATGGCTCCTTCTTTGAGTGCGGTTACCTTTTCAGGTGCTCTTAATCCTGTATCATCACCAGACAAGACTAAAATTGCATATGTGGCTTTACCAATAGCAGAAAATCGGGGGGGTGAAGGTTTGTGGCTCATCGAAACGATCAACTTACCCTTAGGTTTTGCAAGAGACCCTAAAAGGTTAACCGACGGCGATCTAAGCCAAAGTAGCATAATTTGGTCTCCAAACTCCAAAGAGATATTACTTACAACCACCAAAGGTACATATCTTCTTGATGCCGCTACCTTTACCCCCCAATCCCAGCGAATTAACGTAAGTACCCAAAGAGAAGAGATTCTTAAAACCTGGCAAGTGAATACAGAAAAACGTCTACAGGCTCAAATTAAAAAATTGCCGGAAGAACTTAAAGATACGCTCAACCGCAAAGCACGGGCAGTAGTTTTTTCTCCCGACGAGGATATGGTCTTATATACCGCCAGCGGCTCTGCAAATATACCGGAAAACTTGATTAAACCCATACCGGGTTCATCCAGTCAAAAACAAGAAAGAAGCATTGAAGATGGACGAACATATGTCTACGACATCAAAGAAGACAGAAATTTTTATATAACAACTGGCGATATTTTATTGGATGGTTGGCTGAATTATCAGGAAGCCATTAATCAGTTATCAGACGTCAATACCGCAACCAGAAGCCTGGCTTGGTACCCGTCTTCAAGACACTTAATCCTCGCGGAGGAAACCAATATCACAATCATGGATTATGACGCAACTAACAAGCAAACCGTCTATTCGGGTTCTTATGTTGCTCCCCATATCTACCCAACTTTGTCAATGGATAGGCTGCTTATTCTCACCAATCTTGGTGCTGATTCCGCTTCGCCAAATTTATATTCGTTAGGAATAAAATAGCTTGCCCCTTACAATACTTGAGTGATAAAATAGTTTTATACCCAATGCCGGTGTGGCTTAGTGGATAGAGCAAACCCGTCCTACCGCGCCTGCACAAGCCGGTGTAGCTCAACGGACAGAGCAGTCCCGTCCTAAGGGAAAGGTTGAGAGTTCAATTCTCTCCACCGGCACAGGTTTCGGCGGGCAGGAGGGTGAGATGGGGGTTCGACTCCCCCTAGAGGCACAAAGGCATTTCAGTATTCAAACCTTAGTTTGTATAAGTACGAAGTACGCCAACCTCCGATGAAGGTTCAATTCCTTCCGGGATCACATTCCTTGGCAGAGTGGTAGCCCAAGTTTCAAAAAGTAATCCTGAAGACATTCTCGTTGCTCCAGGGAAGTTCGGTCGTCGTAACCCTGGTTTCAGCTACGGCGTCTGATGGCGATCTTTCAACCCAAGGCCTGAAGTAAACATGCCTTAAGCCCGATTGTCTGTATTGTGGTGGCAATAAATTAAGATCAATTTCCACTCTCCCGTTTTCCACCCAAACATGATCATCTCCTCCGGCCCACCATTTAAAAGGAGCACCGGGTGTACAAGAAGTCTCCGAAATACAGGTTTTTGCTTCCAAGTATCCTGTATAAGGGCCTGTCGGACTTACCGCTGTTAGGCTCCATTTTCCTAAACCAACAATTGTCTTTGGTTGAACGTCTGTCGTCAATCGACCACCCAGATAGTAATTTGCCAGCTTCAATTGTCTACTGGGACTGGTCATCTTAGCCGTATTAAAGCAATCTGGATCAGGATCTGGAAGCCTGTTTCCGTTAAAATCGTAACATTCACCTGTTAACTCCTTCGAGTCTATTTGTACTCTACCTTTACCTCTGGCAAAATACCAATCCTCCCTTGTCATCCAACGTTGTCCAATTGGTACCCCTGTTTCAAAAAATCTAACGCGGATTGCCGGACCTGAATAAACTGGGGTTTGTACATCATCAATAAATACTCCGTTTTCCGTATATCTTTCGGCAAAAGTACTACCATCATCACTGATATTCCCGTCCCCCAAATCGTCAGGAGAAGATCCATACCTCCAATTACATTGCTGAAGATAGTCTCTAGCCGTATGATATAGCTTGTCGTATTTTTTGATATACCAGCCGGCATTTGCGTACCTGTTAAAGTAAAAATGTGGTGCATAGTAAACATTTTCAAAAAATCTTAAAGGGTCATTTGCCACATGTCTGTTGCCGGTAAATCTTGGGTCACCTTGGAAAAACTCTGTTCCCAATGGGCCAAGTCTCCCCTCGTAATTTCGGCTATCCATACTGTAGTGCTTGGAAATAAGTTTGCCTACAGTATCAGCCGACCAACGCTCACCTGTTTGAAAGTAGCTGATAAAAATCCTGTAATTAACGTCAAAATCAGGCAGAATGTAGCCTTCCCTTTTTGTTTTGGTCATTCTTAAAGGAATAAGCTCGTGACTGCAAACATCTACTTTCTCTTCAGCCGCAACTCTTGTTTTAAATCTGATAACGTCTTCTGTGCGGTAATCCTCTCCGTCATAAATCCAGTAACTCCCCGGGTTGAGATTGAAGTACTCCTTCATGTCAAAGCTTTGACTATTTCTGACCGTATCGTCAACCACAATTGTTTTTTTACAGCCATTACAGGCCACTCTACCTCCCTCAAGCCCAGCACCTGCCAACGTTCCTTTTTCGCAGCCGGAACAAAGATATCCCGGATTGCCCGAACAAAGCTGGCCATTGGGCTGGTAAATATTGGGCCAGATTAAGTATTCACCGTTTTCGGGAATTACCCAGGTTCCTGTCCAGGTTTTTGTCTGGGAATTATAGCTTCCAGTTGTTATGGATTCGGGAACAAAGGGCTGTTGAACCAAATTTCTTGAAGCTTGAACGCGCCGTATTTGAATTCCTGATACTTGACCTTGTGCCTGGACTGTAAGGGTTACAGTTTCTCCCGGACGGTATTTCGTCCCTACCGGCGGGGATACACTAATAGAACTGCAGCTACTTAAAGGGGTTGGTGTATGGGCTTTTGAACGCAGGTTTTGTATTTTTTGAACTTGACCGACGCCAACTATTATCGATATCAAAAGAAATGATAAAATTGAAGTTTGAAGATAAAAACTTTTAATACGAGGCATGAATATTATTCATTCTGACCCTTTTCACACCGACTTGTCAATACAAAGTTTCAATTAAACTTTCCTAATTTAGAAATACCTCAACACACCGAGCAATTCATATCCGAAGTGGTTTAGAAATTTTTATTTTAGAAAGGTGTCAATCGAGTCCTCCCAGAAGGGATACAGTTTAGGGTAAAGGCATGTTGATGACATATCAAAGCTCAATTCATCCCCGCCCTAATAGGGCGGGGTTTTCTTGAGATCTGCTATAACGTTTCGATCCTGGTCAAATAACCAAGACGCACAAGAAACCCCATGACCATTTGGAATGCCTTGCTTCATTTAGGTGTACGCCTAGGAGGAAAATCATCACCGTCTAATGGAAGTTTTATATCGATTGGATAATCAGGAAACTCTATTCCAAAAACATCATAAGGTGCTATTTCGTAGTACCATTTTTTTAACTTTTTCAAATATTGGTTTGAGTCATGGGTAACAGTACAATTTCCATAAGCATACTTTGCAGTAAACATTTGCATAGGAGAATCATATCCTGAAACACCGCAAGCGGAAGAATAACGTTCGGGCAGGTTCAATGTATATTTAAGTTGCTCATCAAAAAAATCCTCCAACACAATTCCTTGAGTATTTACTCGAGTCATAACGGCTGGGTCATTAAATCCTAAATCTTGTATTTGACTACAGTATCCTGATTCCGGATTACCGTCTCCTAATACCAAACAGGTACCCAAATAATCACTTGCGGCTGACTCATGTAACCATAGAGTTAACATAAAAATCGGGTCAACTCCCCTTGATATAGAATTCCTAACTACCTGGTTAAACTTATTTAAACGAGGATTTCCTGCTCCCGAATACCAATTATTTGCCATAGAAGCAAAACGCGAGTAAATGTGATTCCAGTCTACTTCCTTCCAGTCAAAGCTATCGGTACTATCAGCCATTTCCGTAGGAGCAGATATTGTGTTATTATCTTCAGGTTCATAACCTTCAAGGCCAGGAACAGAATCAAAACCGGGAATGGGGGGTCCGATCATTACTCCCTCACTCATTAAACAAAAATAATCATTTAATTCACAACCTTGATTTCCTGTTGGATCGATCAAATTAATCGGATTATTAGAAACGTAAAAATATCTATTTAATGTGTTCTGCGCCGGATCAGCTTGGGTGAATTTGGCGATTGTGGGATTGTAGTAACGGGCGTTGTAGTAGTAAAGGCCGGTTAAATCTTGGTCAGAGATTTGGCCTGTATAGGCTCGTTCAGTGGGAAGTGTACCACTGACTGTTCGTGTTGAACCGTATGGATAATAAACCTGTTCACTGACCACTGTACCCTGTTGACTGGTTACTAATGTGGTGCTTCCCAGATGGTCTTGGTGGGTGTAGTTTACTCTTTCAGAACCTTGTGAATTATCCTTTACAGCTACCAGTTTTCCGCTAAAGTAATAGTTTTTTCGGTAGGTAACACTTCCTTGCGGGCTTATTTCAACTTCAATTCCGGAAGATATATAGTATGTATGAATTCCTTCATTAACACCTTTATATATTCTCTGACCTCCACCGTCATAGAGGAAGTTAGCTGTGTTCGAAGAGGCTTGAGCGTAGACAGGATAGATATTAGCGATCAAGTATTGATAGACTGAACCGAGTAAAAATATTAAACAAGTCGAAAAAAGAAGAAGTTTCGAACTTTTGGGCATTAATTAATATTAAAAACCACTATCCCAAATGTCAAGAAAATTCAACTTGCCCTACTTTAAATTGTCTAATTTCTCAGTAAATGTACTAAATAGGAACGGGTTTATTCAAAATATCAAACCTCTTACGCGGTAGTGGAGTAGGTTTTGATGAAATTGCCTTCCAATAACCTCCAATCGTTTTTTGGAACTTATCCCATGGGACTAAAATACTTGATCCGCTGACTTTCATATACTCGAGCGGGTCACGATATGCTTCTTCGTCTTTTGAACGGTAAGGATCTCTTATTAACAAAAAGGGTTCGTTATTTATCTCTACTATCTCGTCTATAATTATCCAGTGGTTTGCATAACCTCTTTTAATCGGCAAGTATCCTAAATCCACGTCTACTATCAAAGACCCGTATTTACTCAAAAGTTGATCTATACTATTCTCGCCATACAATTTTCCGGGAAAATTTCCTCCATGACGTACTTCATAGTTGCCGAACTCCTCCACAAAAACATTAAAATAATGAGGCCCGACTTGAGTCTCAACCCGGATATTACCTCCCGGACCATAATTATCCATGTACCAGGGTAGTGTGTACCTCTGTTGATTGATTTCGGTAAAGACACGGGGATAGAGGGTGTTGACATTCAAGTTTTCATTAATGGTAGCCAGATACATCGCGATAACTGCTGATCCGCAGGAATACGGAGTTCTCTGAGCTACATAAGGAAGGGTTGATATTCTAAGAAAGTTTATACCAGAACTCGATCGGCTAAACGCTTTTATTTCATTAACGTCCATCTGTTCCATCTCTTCAAGAGTAAGTCCCAAAGGATTGTAAACTGGGAGGTCCGAATCATCTTCTTCGCTCTGACTTCCCGTGGGATCAATGTAATTAACGGGGTTATTGCTGACGTAGTCATATTTATTAAGGCTATCGTTTATAGGATCTGCTTGAGTGAATTTGGCAATTGTGGGATTGTAGTAACGGGCATTGTAGTAGTAAAGACCTGTGAGGTCGGTATCGGAGATTTGGCCTGTATAGGCTCGTTCGGTGGGAAGTGTACCGTTAGTTGTCCGTGTTGAACCGTATGGATAATAACTTTGCTGACTGACTACCTGTCCTGTATTACTCGTTACCAAAGAAGTGCTTCCCAGATGATCCTGATGAATATAATTTACTTGCTCACTCCCTCTCGAATTATCCTTTACTGCAACCAGTTTTCCGCTAAAGTAATAGTTTTTACGGTAGGTAACACTTCCTTGCGGGCTTATTTCAACTTCAACTCCCGGAGTAATGTAGTAAGTATGTTCTCCCCCGTTTACGCCTTTATATATCCTCTGACCACCTGCGTCATACAAGAAATCAACTGTGTTGGTATCAGCAAGAACTTCTGGAGCATTAAATCCCAAAATCCAAACCCCAAATCCCAAATCCCAATAAACCAACAACTAAATTAAAGCAGTTTTTTCTTTTCATTTGGGCAGGCTACGTTCAGTTTAGATGAACGTAGCAGGATTTTTTCATTTACAAAATATAACCTTCGTAATTATCTTTATTTATTATATCAACTCTTGAATTCGGATATGAGCGGATAAACTCCTCTCTACTCGTCTTTTTAATTTTACCCTTCCATTTTATTTCGAATCCGCTAAGTTTTCCTTCTTTCTCTTCAATTAAATCTATTTCTTTTTGGTCATAGGTACGCCAGAAGTAAATGTTGGCACGAGTACCCCTGTGGTGAAGGTATTTTTTCCGCTCAATATAAATAAAATTCTCCCATAGCTGTCCTATGTCGTTTCTTAAATTTAGCGCGTTGAAATTTTCAATTAAGGCATTACGAACTCCATTATCCAAAAAATAGTATCTTGACGTTTTGGCAATTTCTTTTCTCAAATTACGCGAAAATCCTCTTACTTGATAGATTACAAACGATTGTTCCAAAAGCTCCAGATATCTGGTTACCGTTCTGTGGTCAAGGCTTAAATTCGATGCTAACTCGGATATTGCAACCTCCGTACCTATTTGAAAAGCCAAGAGTCTGAGTAAATCAACAATTTTTCCGGCTTTTTTTATGCCTTCCAGTTCGAGTATATCTTTGAAAAGATAAGACCCAACCACTTCTGATAGATAGGACTCTTTCTCTTCTTTGGTATCTAGCTGAAATACTTTTGGGTATGAACCCCAAATTAGTAAATCGCTAAGCCTTGATTCTGCTTCGAGTCTGCCGAAAGTTTTAGATATTTCCTCAAAACTCACGGGATATAAGAAAAGGGTTTGCTTTCTTCCTGTAAGGGGTTCTGAGATTTTACCGGCCAAATCAAGCGATGCGGAGCCGGTCACCAAAACCATCAGCTTGGGGAAATTATCAGCCAAAATTTTTAAATTCAAACCTACATTTTCAATACGCTGGGCTTCGTCAATAATTAAAATATCAAGGTTTCCGACTAATTTTGCCAGCTCTTCCTTGCTTTGACTTGCTAGGGTATGTCTATAAATAATTTCGTCTCCACTTACCAGTTTTAGGCGTGAGGTTTTGAAAGATGAAGCCAAATGTTTAATTAATGTGGTTTTTCCAACCTGGCGAGGACCGTAAAGGACTAATATTTTCCCTCCCTTTAGAAATTTTCGGAGCCTACTTTCCAATAAACGATTAATATACATACTTATAATATATTATAATGTAAGTTATTTGTCAAATTAAATAGCATCATTATGTAAACAGTTTATATTATATTCCTACAGTTCTAATCAAACTAAAATCTAATTAGTCTGATATTTTAGAGAGTCAAATTTCCTAAATATCGTCATTGATAAATTCAAGCAACTCACATAGGAATAATAAAAGGAAAGGGGTTGTTTGTTGGGATATTTCATTTGCAATTCATATCCGAAGTGGTTTAGAAATTTAATTTTAGAAAAGTGCCAGCCACGCTGCGCCCCGTACTCTAAAGTAATTCGGGGTACCGTATAGCACTATGCAATCTATTCCACCCGGAAGGCATACGTTTCTCTAACCCCCCTATCACATAAGGTTAGGGATATCCTGAGTTTCACAATAAATAACTTGTCTCCAATAACTATGCTATTTATTAATGTCGCGGTATTTTTCTGGAATAAATGTCGGTGGCCCAAACCTGGGAGCTCTATCTGCTCCGAATCTATCCAAACCGCAAGCTGCATCAAAAACACAGGGTTGGTTTCCCCATATTACAATCACACCTCTACCCTCAAGATTGCTATTCATACCACGATGAGCCTGCCTATATGCATCTGAAACACCACCGCTGAATCCATTCATCGACATTTCCGCATACTCAAGATTTGCCTGGAGCCAGGTTTTCAATTCATCTAAGCTCTCAAAAGTAATAATCTTTCCAGAGTCGGGATTTGTTCTTTTAAGTGAATTCTGATGTGAGAAATACAAAGCGCCTCCGGTTGGATCTTTCATTCCTCCCAAAAACTCCTCATATAAATTATCTACGAGATTTGATACATGCAGGAATGATTGATACCCCTTGGGACAACCTTTAGGGTTCATTAAACAGTTCTCTAACAAAAAGTTTGCTTTCTCCTCATCTGTATACTTCAAAAAATCTCTAAAAATCCACCTATCTCCTTGAGTATAAGCATTACCAAAAAATGAATACGCACCTTTGTCAAAAATTGGTAATTTCAGTTCCTGATTCAACACCCGGTTTAAAAATACCCAAAATGTGATTTCTATCGCCTGATCCGGATTAAGACCCATATTATTTTCAGCCCAGACAGAAAGCTTGATATAATCCAAGGTTTCCTTATCAACACTCAAGAGGTCAATTGGGTCAATCTCTCCATCAAGCAAGGGGTAATTTTTACTTAAAGGTGTATTAAGTGTAGAAGACCTACCCCTTCCTCTTGTCGGTCGGGAGCGGGAGCCGGGGATGCGGCGGGTTGGCAGACCTCCTCCACCCCCGTCGGATACAACCATGTTGCCTGACGGATCGGTGAAGATAATAGGGTTATTTCCTACATAGGTGTATTTATTGAGAGTGTCACCTTGGGAATCAGCCTGAGTGAATTTGGCGATTTGGGGATTGTAGTAACGGGCGTTGTAGTAGTAAAGGCCTGTTTGGTCCATGTCCGAGATCTGACCTGTATATTCTCGTTCGCTGGGAAATGTACCACTACCTGTTCGTGTTGAACCGTATGGATAATAAACCTGTTGACTGTTCGCTGTTCCCTGTTGACTGGTTACTAATGTCGTGCTTCCCAGGTGATCCTGATGGATGTAGTTTACTTCTTCCGTTCCGCTTAAATTATCTTTGACTGCAACCAGTTTTCCGCTAAAGTAATAGTTTTTTCGGTAGGTAACACTTCCTTGCGGGTTTATTTCAACTTCAATACCGGCAGATATATAGTATGTATGAACTCCTTCGTTAACACCCTTGTATATCCTTTGCCCTCCCCCGTCATAGAGGAAGTTAACTGTGTTGGTATCAGCAAGAACTTCTGGAGCATTAAATCCCGAAATCCAAACCCCAAATCCCAATATACAAAATACAATATACTTAATACCAACCACTAATCTCGGGCAGGATCCAACCATATAAATATAATACTATTTCTTCTTCATCATTGCTAACTGGTACTTTTTAACTTCCTCAAAAATCTTCTCTTTTGCCTTCATCCAAGAAAAATCGGAATCGAATACTTCTATTGAGCGTTTATCTTCATTGTCTTTAATGTCTTCAAAGTAAGTTAAAGCTCTTAATGAAAGATATCTATTAAAATCAGCGTACTTTCTTGAAACGAATGAAAACATATCTTCAAGAGTAAATGACTTCAATAGGAAAAAGATATCAATATAATCCCTTTTAACGGGCCTATGGGTTATGGCAATTAATTTCATTGCAGCAATATCTTCAATGCTTGCAACCGGCACGCCTCTAATTATTCTGGCCTTCTTAATGAGGGGGTATTTATACCAGAAGAAGGAAAGTTCTACTCCTTTGACTTTGCAAAAAAGAGTATCTTCCTCTCGGAGAGTTTCCTTAGCATCTTTAAAAAATCTTTGAATTTTATCGTATAGTTTTCTTTCGTCAAAATGTCTGGAATTATAAAAATCAAAATCAACAGAAGTCCTGTGACCTACCTGAAGAGCAAGCGCTGTTCCACCGGCAAGATAAAATCCCTCACTTTGTAAAAAGTCAAGTTTTGGAAAAACACTAAGTTGATCTTTATTTAGAACTTCTAAATAAACCTTTTCCATTATGGATTTAAATTTAATATTGCCTTTTGATAAACTTTTTGAGGCAGCTTTACGTCCAAGATTTTTATCCAGTAGAGGAGCACGCTTTTCATCCACATTCCTCTTGTCGGGAATCTAAGAACATCCTTGATATCTTTTGAAGAATATGTTTTTAGTAACCAATGTAAAGCTACGTCATCACCTTTATTTAAAACTTCCGTGATAATAAGCTTTTTGTCATTATTTTGATCCAAATTAGACAAATTGTAAGAAGCAAGATATGGCTGTAAGAACTTTGGAAGTGCCATAACCTAAATTGTAGCAAATTATTAGCATGATTTCACAATTTTTACTGCGAAACTGCTAAAATGTCAGGCCGAAAGGTTCAAACCTAATCAACCCGACGGGTTGGAACCTATTATTGAGAGCGTTTTTACATCCAATATGCCAAGCAATTCATATCCGAAGCGGTTTAGAAATTTTTACTTCCGAAAGGTGCCTGCCACACCGCGCCCCGCTCTTTAAAGTAGTCCAGAGTATTGTTTGGCACCATGGTCAATCTATTCCACCTGGAAAGTGAACTTTTTCTTTATCTCCATTAATAATCTTAAGACACCGGGTGCATTTACTCATTTCACTCCTGGAATAGCTAATAAAAATGAATCCAAACCCGAAATATATAAGTTATTGCTAAATTTATAGGGCAATCCCCCACTTAATAATTAAGAACGACCTTCTTTGATCCTCAAATCAACGTCCTCTTCTAGGACTAGGATAACACTCTACACATTGAAAGAGTGCCCCTTGATTATAGTAGTTTGTAATTAGGTTATTGGGTATACCTAGTTTCCTCAATTCTAAAAATCTGCCTGTGCTATCCAAGCTAAATGACCTTCTATAATCTGGAGTTAGGATAAGATTTCCTTCAATAAAGTAGGCAGATATCTCCGTATTAACTGCAAATTCCTCGTACTCCTCTATAGTTGGATTCCACCCCTTACTTACTTTATTGCGGTAGCCTAACTCATCTAAGTAATGTATATACTCATGCTCTAATGTGTGCAGCTTTTCCATTGGAGATAATGTAGACCTAATACCTATCTCCATTTCCACAGGATTAAAATAACCTATTGTAAACGAATCCCCTCCAGAAAATTCCCATACAAGAAGGCTCGGATCCCCAGATAAGATCTCATTCATACGTTCCTCATATTCTTTTTGCCAAAACTCTTCACTTGCAAAATTTTGTAGATATTCAAATTTGCCCTCTTCAGTTCCTATCGCATTAGTTCTCTGAATTAATTTATCTAATCCATTTCCTTCAATGATATCCCATATTATAAAGTTAGAAATTTCTTCCATACTTCTAAATCCCAGAGGAGGAACATACTGAAAATCGCCTTCTACTAAAGCTTTTTTAAGCCAAAAAGGTGCATTATTTTCTTCTAAAACTCTCAAAATATCTGGATTACTCAGTCTCATTTCATCAACTTCCGTCTCTTGATTCCCAGATGGATCGATCTTTGTTACGGGGTTATTTCCTACATAGGCGTATTTATTGAGAGTGTCACCTTGGGAATCAGCTTGGGTGAATTTGGCAATTTGGGGATTGTAGTAACGGGCGTTGTAGTAGTAAAGACCGGTTAAATCTTGGTCGGAGATTTGAGAAGTATATTCTCGTTCGGTGGGAAGTGTACCGTTAGTTGTTCGTGTTGAACCGTATGGAAAGTAAACTTGTTGACTTACTACTTGTCCCGTGTTACGCGTTACCAAAGAGGTGCTTCCCAGATGATCCTGATGAATATAATTTACTTGCTCCATCCCGCCGTTTGAATTATCCTTGACGGCTACCAGCTTTCCTGAAAAGTAATAGTTTTTTCTCCATGAAGTAGTGCCATCTGAAGCAAAAACCACCTCAACTCCGGGAGAAATGTAGTAAGTATGTTCTCCCCCGTTTACTCCTTTGTATATCCTTTGCCCTCCCCCGTCGTAAAGAAAATTAACACCGCCTGCTACTTGAGCTTGAAGGACTTGGGATGATTGGGATGAAAGAACTTTAGGTTGTTGGGTATCAGGAAGCAGTTTGATACTTCTTGAATAATTAAACGGTACAACTAAGTTGGTATTAAAAAGGAATAACAGGAATGCTGAAAGGGAGAAAATCAGTTTAAAGTCAAAAGCAGTTTCGGAAAAACTTTTTGGTGGTTGGGCAGTTTGCATTTAAGTTTAAAGTTTTTTTTCATTCACATCTACACCTTGTCCAGTTGGTTCGATTACCATTACATATTTGGGTTCTGTCTACCATCCTTGCATCACAAGTCATGCCTCCTTGCAAAGTTATGCATCTTGCCTGATCATATATTTCCGCATTTCCATTTGATGCCTGAGAGTCTGTTCCCACACTTCTGCACTCCATATACCTATCTGGATCTGCTGATGCACAAACCTGTCTGCAGGTTGAACCGGTTGCTGAATTGAGAACAATGGAAACTCCTGCAGCAGGCGTCGGCGTGGGAGTTGCCGGTACGGGCGTGGGGGTGTTAGTTGGTGCATTTGTGGGTATGGGTGTGGGTGTACTTACAGTCGGATTAAGAGTAAGGCTGGCATTGGTAAAGGTGTAGGAGGGAGCTGCCTCGGCTGTAGTGTCGACAACCTGGATATCACTCTGGGTAAACTGCAGTTGGGTAGTATCATTTGCTGTTGTTGAAATCCTTGTTAAATTAAACCTGGCAAATTCAAAAGTACCTGTGGGGAGAGTTGCACCGGGTGGGACAGCAAGAACTAGCGTGGCTCTCCCTGTTGAGTTGGCATTAGTTCTTGAAGTTCTTTCAACTACAGTCCCCATTGCCGAAGTTGTCGTGATTTCACTGGCCAAGTTTACCTTAGTCCTGTCAAAGGTGAATACTACTCTGGCAAAGGAGATGTTATTAGTTCTGGCATTCATCATGATTCTGAAGGTTGAATCAGGGGGTAAAGTCTGGCTAGAGGGTGAAAAGGATATGTCAACGGGTTCTACAACGGCTTGGGTTTTGTAAGTTGCCCTTTGGCGAAGCAATGTTAAAGCAACAGGCAAAGAAAGGACAATCACCAATATTCCGATCAGGCTAAGCGTTTTGCCTTTAAGGTAATATTTGTATATTTTATTTAGTTTTTCTTTGAGCATATTTTAGATTTTACTCACACCTACACCTTGTCCAGTTGGCACGATTACCAGAGCATATTTGGCTAGTGTTATTCATTCTGGCGTCACAGCTCATGCCACTGGTCAAGGTAATACACGAGCCGTAGTAAATTATCGCTCCGTTGATTAACGCCTGAGAGTCTGTTCCCACACTTCTGCACTCCATATACCTATTTGGGTCTGCTGATGCACAAACCTGTCTACAGGTTTGACCTGTTGCTGAATTAAGAAGTATAGTTGCTCCTCCCGCCGGTGTCGGCGTGGGTGTTGCCGGTACAGGTGTGGGAGTATTGGTAGGCACTCTGGTTGGTGTAGGAGTAGCTGTTGTCGCTACTGTGGGAGTAGGAGTCCCTGTTACTCCCCTTCCATAGTTATTTCTCCAGATTGTGTAGTCAACTCCGTCTACAATACCGTTTGAGTTAAAGTCGCCGTCTCTGCTGCCATTGATAGTCCTTTGATTGTAATGTGCAAGCCAAATAGTGTAATCGCTATAATCCACTACCCCATCGCCATTAGCATCTCCGGGAATGGGAGGAGGGGAGGGACTAACAGATGCAGTTGGTGTAGGAGTGGGAGTAGTTGCTGGTGAAGGGGAAAGGCATGAATTGTCAACAAGACACGAGGCTCGAGGATATAGTTCAAGGCATTTGTTAATCTTAAATTCATCGGAGCATGAAGGTTGCCAATTGCAGAAATAAGGATGGGTAAACTGGTCTACCTGGCTAGAACAGTAACTTTCAAGTGTGTTTGACGGTACAAAACCATAGTCACGAAAAACAGATTCGGGGTTGGGTGGATAATGTCGGGGAATCTCAACCAAAGCCCATAAACCGCAATCTATATTTGTTCTCGATCCCAAACACGACGCAGATAAAAGGTCTGTTTCATTAAAGGTCCAATCAACTGGAGTGAATGGCGGAGTATGATAGTCGGATACGGGTGAGACGGATTGCACAGGCAAACATTGTTGATCGAGGAGTGCCCCACCCTGACGTACTCGTTTAAGACAGGGTGCGGCAGTGGCAATAGTCATATCTCCCCCAAAGGAAACAAACGTACCAAAACCAACTGCATGCACGGGGAAGTTTGGAGTGCTTATGTAGTAAGTGGCAGGTAAGTTTCTGGTTGCAGGATCAAGAGCCTGATCAATATAGGGAAAGCGAAGAAAGCGGTAAACTGACTGTCCAGGGGAGTAAGGTAGGTATTTAACAATACAATCAAACCGAAGGTTGGTGTTGGCCGGAGAAGTTAAACCATATCCGCCTGCCGATGAAGTGCAAATGAAGCGACTGTCTTTGGGGATAAAAATGGGGTATTGGCGAAAATTGATAGTTTGTGACCATGGTTGTGAAGACAAAGCTCTGGTTAGATGTAAACCATAGAGTTCCGAGAAACCACCAATCATGGCAGGATAGGGTACTGTGGGAATATTTTGCCGGTTTATACCAAAACCAATATCTATCCAGTTTGTCGGGTGGAAAGTTGTTTGCGGACGGGGATAAATAGCCACAGAAACTTCAACGACTACGATATCAGAATCAATCGCCCATTCCCTATCATGCTGCGGGATTTGCCAGTTGTAAGGCCCGCCAATGGAATACTCCTGATCAAGCCATGAGTGACTTCTTTCAAGAGGGTTGGGTGTAGGTGTAGGACAAGCCGGTAGTAAGAGAGAGACATTCCCAGGATTACTATAACCGCAAGCGTTTTTACTATGTACCCACCAATTGTAATAGCGTCCAGCAGTCAGGGTGTGAGTGTAATTGTTGGTTGTAATCTCTCGGCATATATCACCGCCCGAATTAGTACAATTCCATGGGTTACTGGTATCGTCAATGCGCAGTAAATATGAGGTTGCTCCGGGTGAAGCATCCCAGCTGAACGATACCGGAACCGTCTGTCCAGGATTGGCGCAAGATAAATTACCCGCCGGTGATAAATTAGACGGAACAGGCGGAATCGTGCATTGAGCCTGTACCGATGAAGGAAAAATTAAGTAAAAAAGATTCTGGGCTAAATACAAAGTCGTCAATAGAGAAAAAACAGCCACCATGTTCCTCAGTAACTTCCGTGCATTGTCTTTTAACATACTATTTACTCACATCTACACCTTGTCCAGTTGGCACGATTACCATTACATATTTGGGTTCTGTCTACCATCCTTGCATCACAAGTCATGCCTCCTTGCAAAGTTATGCATCTTACCTGGTTTAAATCATATATTTCTGCCCCGGCATTTGATGCTTGAGAATCAGTTCCAACAGTTGTACATGATTTACCTTGATTAGAACACACCTGCCTGCAGGTTAAACCTGTTGCTGAATTAAGAAGTATTGTTACTCCAGCAGCCGGTGTCGGCGTGGGAGTTGCCGGTACGGGTGTAGGGGTGTTAGTTGGTGCATTTGTGGGTATGGGTGTGGGTGTACTTACAGTCGGATTAAGGGTAAGGCTGGCATTGGTAAAGGTGTAGGAGGGAGCTGCCTCGGCTGTTGTATCAACAACCTGGGTTTCACTTTGGGTAAATTGCAGTTGGGTGGTATCGTTTGCTGTTGTTGAAATCCTCGTTAAATTAAATCTGGCAAATTCAAAGTTACCTGTAGGCAGGGCTTGACCGGGAGGCACGGCCAAAACAATGGTAGCTCTTCCTGTGGAATTGGCATTAGTCCTTGAAGTTCTTTCAATAACAGTTCCCATTACTGAAGTTGTCGTGATTTCACTGGACAAGTTTACCTTTGTCCTGTCAAAGGTAAATACCACCCGGGCAAAGGACACGTTGTTGGTTCTGGCGTTAACCATAATCCTGAAAGCCGAGTCGGGCGGCAGGGTTTGGGTTTGAGGTGAAAAGGATATGTCAACGGGTTCTACAACGGCTTGGGTTTTGTAAGTTACCCTTTGCTGCACCAAAAGAAGAGCGATCGGCAAAGAAATGGCAATCACCAATATTCCGATCAGGCTAAGCGTTTTGCCTTTAAGGTAATATTTGTATATTTTATTTAGTTTTTCTTTGAGCATATTTTAGATTTTACTCACACCGGCACCTTGTCCAGTTGGCTTGGTTTCCAGAACATACCTGGCCAGCGTTATTCATTCTGGCATCACAAGTCATGCTACTGGTTAAGGTAATACACGAGCCGGAATAAATTATCGCCCCGGCATTTGATGCTTGAGAATCAGTTCCAACAGTTGTACATGATTTTCCTTGATTTGAACAAACTGTCCTACAGGTTAGACCTGTTGCTGAATTAAGAACTATAGTTGCTCCTACCGCCGGAGTCGGCGTCGGAGTTGCCGGTACGGGTGTGGGTGTGGGAGTATTGGTAGGCGCACTGGTTGGTGTCGGCGTAGCTGTTATCGCTACTGTGGGAGTCGGAGTCCCTGTTACTCCCCTTCCGTAATTATTCCTCCATATTGTATAGTCCACGCCGTCAACAATACCGTTTGAGTTAAAATCTCCGTCTCTGCTGCCATTGATAGTCCTTTGATTGTAATGGGCAAGCCAAATGGTGTAATCGGCATTATCCACCGCTCCGTCGCCATTTGCATCTCCAGGAGTTCCGGCAGGGGTTGGAGTTGGCGTTGCCGTCGGACTGACTGCAGAAGTAGGGGTAGGAGTTGTCGATATGTTATAGGTTGCTTGGCTAAGTCTATTATCCGCATCATATGTATAAGTTACCAAACCATCCGAGGTCATGTTTCCAATCTGGTCATAAGTAAAGGTATAAACAGGTGTTGACGGTCCCGCATCGGGTGGCGAATTGTATATACCGGAAGGTCGATGGTAGTAAGCTGCCCCTGCAGAATAGGCGTAGTAAAAGATCTGCGGAGTTCCTTCCTGTTTTTGATTAATATTATTGATGTCATCATAGCTGTAATTTGCACTATAAGCACCACCCGCACTTCTTAAGCGATTTATAGCATCATAGGTGTAATTTTGGGTAAGATAGAAAGGATTTGTAGCGGATCTGGCATTATCAGTAATTCTTGTAATATTGCCAATCGGATCGTACTGATAGGAAAGATTTAGTCTTTCTTCTGGTGCCAGAGTATTTCCACTTATAGCAATCAAGGTTAGTCTCATATTTTCGTCATTATAACGAAAGTTTGCGTTTACCCCATTTCCATAATCAAAAGAAAGCATCTGGCCGTATTTATTAAATCTGGCATTCGAGGCATAATTGGATAGTCCTACCGCATAGGGGCGATTATAAGTATGAGTTAATGTTTCTTCGGGAATAGAAACTCCGGGAGTACCAGCTCCTGTACCAGTCGTGCGATTGGTCGTAGTTAGTACTCTGCCTCCCTGATCATAAGCAAACTCGGTTTCAAAAATGGCTGTATTTAATTGAGAATCGGGCATATTAGAAAGCCTGGTTTGGCTTTTGGTAATTCTTCCTCTTTGATCGTATTCAGAAGTAACTTCTTTTATTTTTTGGCCGTTTGCCAGATTGAAAGAAGAGGTGGTACAAAGCCTACCTACTCCATTTGTACAAGTATCGTATACATTTTCCAAAAGAGTTGTACCGTTCACAGTTTTTCTCGTAAGTCTATAGAGATTGTCGTAGGTCAAAACCGAAATTTGTCCCTTGGGATTTGTCTGGCGGACCAAATTACCCAGAAGATCGTACTCATAGCGCCAGGAGTTGGTATCGCCGCTCATCGAAGGACTCATATCAATATCCCACATCTTGGTTTTTCTGCCTAAACTATCGTACTCAATTCGGCTGACCGTAGTTCCTAAAGTATCAATTGTCTCGGTTGGAAATCCAAGTACAGGATGATACCTATTCCGAGTTGTATAAGTTCTGGCGGCATAAATATCAACTACTCGATTTTCAATAGCTTGCCCGAAAGCATCGCTAACCGAAATTTTCTCGCTGCAGAGTGTCCTTGAGTCTGAATCTTTGCAATTGGCATCCAGGATTTTTATTTTGAGTGGATCTCCGTCAACCTCGTAAACAGTTTCATTGCGTGTTCCGTCTGGGAAATAAACCCAATTCTGCCTTCCTAGTCCGTCATAGGTGTAGCGGGTCTTTAATATACCGGGGTCTGTTACAAAATTACGAGTGTCATAAGGATTTTGGGATATGAATTATATGGCTGGGCAGTATACACCGAACTTGAGTACTCCGCCTGACCCAGGCTATTGTAAGTAGCTGAAGTTAGTAGGTCCCGATATCCTTCGCCCTCAACCGGAATTCCAAGATTTTCCCACTGTTCGTGAATCCAAACCTGCCTTGATTGGACCAACTGGCCCAAACCGTTGTAATAACTATGATTTCCCGGTCTAACTCCCGCAGGTCCAACCTCCGAATAGTAAGTCGCGCTTCCTACCAGCATCTTAGGCGTATATGTACCGTTCAACAGTTTACCCAAGCCGACAAGACAATTAGTGCTGACGTCGCACGGGCTTTGTTCATCCTCATTAAAATAATAATACTGGGTCAGGCTGCTGGGTTTGGCGTCGGTATAGTTTTTTCCGGGTAGGTAAGTTCTGATAAGTCTTCCCCAGGAATCGTAAACGTTGTGAGTTATAGCGTTATTTGCATCCCTAACCGCAAGCGGCAGTCCGCGGTTACCCCCGTAATTGGGGTGGTTTGTTGCCGAAATATTAAAATCATACGTGGTTGAAACTGTTTGACCCGCGTCATTTGTCACTTGGGTGGGAAATATTTTGTAGATGCCGTCGTAATAGGTAGTCGTTCGTCTTCCGTAAGGATCGGTCGTTCGAAACACTTGCCAGGGGTAAGTACCGTTATAGGCAATAGTCGATTCGGAGTTGACATTGCCGCCAATCAAAGTTTGGGTTTTAGTCAACTGACCCCTGTCTCCTAGATTGCCATAAGTCTGGTTATCGTAAAAAATTCTTGTGTGGTTATATCCATTTACAGGATTGCTGCTGCCCATCCAGGATTCTTTAGGCAAAGGCAAAATCCATCTGGTCGCATTCGCCGAAGTGTAGTCGCTATAAGAATAACGGGGCGTGTCCGTTGTATCGTCCTGAGACGGGTTGGTGCAGGAAACTTTTCCCCAGTTTGTTGTTTTGTGGGGATTGGCATAGGCATCTCTGGTACCGTCAAGGTTATTATAATCGGTTGTAGATTTGGTACACAGAGTTGGACTCGGCATAAAGCTTTTGGCAACACTCTCGGTAGGCAAGACCAAAGATACCTTCGTATTTTGGTTGTAGTTCGGGCAATATGAATTTAACTCGCTATCTGCAAGTTCGGTTTCGGTGGCAAACATAGGGCCAAAGCGAACCCTATAGCTTTGGATTTCTTCGCTATATTTTGTCGGGTTATCAGCGTCATATACCTGGTTTTTAAAGGCAATCCCTTTCAAGGGGCTGGGCTTGAAACAGGAGGCGGTTTGAATCGCCTGATGGAAGAAAGATTTGGACCTGGCGGCAACGTCGCTTGCCGAATTTTTCTCATAAACTACAGTTTCCACATCCGGATACCCCAGAAATTCATAACCTTTAAAGGGATTGCTGTTATAGCTAAGGCGACAGTTGCTTATACAGGTCATGTTTGGATTTCGGTTTGTTCCAGGGCATATATATCTATTGCTGTTTGCAGGATTCGTGCAGCGATAAACATATTCACGCGGATAATCCTGCGAACAGTCGGTCCTGCTTCTTGAATCCCAATCACAATTTGTACCGCCACTACAATCCCATTGATGGTTCGTAACTCCGGTATAAGAGTCTCCCGGACATTTACAACCTGAGGGTACACCCACGCGACAACTGCCGCTTGATGATGCCTTACAACAATTTCTACCATCAAACCAGTACTCCACTTCGCCGTAGCCGTCGACGTAAGCCAAAGGTGTATTGGTCGAATAATTGAGGGCCGTTCGGAAGCTATTCCCCATTCCGTCGTAATCAATTCTGGCCGCTACTCTATGGGTTTGGATGTTGTAACGGTGGTCGGTTTTACAAGTCCGCTCTTCAAAATCGATTTTGTCAGGATCGCAGTATTGAACACTTAAGGCGTTTCCTCCTCCCCCGTCTGTAAAATATTCAAAGACCGTTTTGCCGTTTAAGCCGTTATCCGCTTCACGCAGGAAAAAGTCATTGGGAGTTTGAACCTGGGTTGTACCGCTATCGCTATTAAATGATGTCAAAGGACAGCCTCCGCTAAAACCATTACAGTTGGCTCCATAAGAAAAGGTATATGAAGGCAGTCTCTTAGCCGACGCATTCGCCGCAGGATCGCTGTCCCAAACGGTAATCTTTTTCAAAAGGGAATGAATCGCTTTGCCTCCGACAGGATTATTAGGATCAGGGTGATCGCTGGCTCGGTACCCGTAAATGTATTCAAAAGTGTAGGCATTTTGTACCTGATTTCTGCTTTTTACCAATATTTTCTTCAACCTATCCGTACTTTTAATGGGCTGCTCGGGCGTAGCTCTATCGCCCTGGTGAGTTGCCTTATCACTGCGCGGTTCGTATTCGAAAGCCGCTTCGTGCAAGCCGTAGGTAATTTTTGCAGGGTAAACAGCCGAAACGTATTTTTTACCCTGATAATCTCCGAAAGCAAACCTATCGCTATAAAAGGCTTTGGCTTCGCTATTGGCGTATACGCTCTCGATACTATATAAAGACCATTTGTAAGTCAGGGCATGCCAACCTTTGAAATCCGAACCGTAAATAAGCCAGGCGCGTGTTCCGTAAGAATTAGTGGTCTCATACAAAGGAAACCAGTCGTTCCCTGTTCCTTCTGCAAAATAAGAAGCATCAGGATCATTAGCCCGTTTCCAACTTGCCTGTGTTGTCGGAGATCCGAAATAATATTTTGTACCGTCGGGCATCGTCGCCGTCCAACTGTAGCGGCAGATATTCATCGACCCATCGCCATAGTTGTGCATCTTACAGCGGGCATATCTTTCCACTTTTACCTTTAAATTCGGTACCGTCCTCCAGACGCTGTAAGCTCCATCATCGGATTCTTTGGAAAGATTAGCGCTGCCAGAGGGCAAAGATAAAATGAATGTATCATCATTCGGATCGTTTAAAGTCCCTTGAGTGTCTCTTGAAATTGAAGCAAATCCGGATAAACCCCAACCCAATCCAACCTGACTTGCCTGTTTCTGATAGGAGTGGCTGGCGTCATTTCTCCATTTTGTTTCAACTCCGATAAACATATCGTCGATTGCCGATGAAGAATAATTTACCGACAAGCC
>Ga0209518_1001169_pt1 | contig 29763 bp, 23 predicted proteins | sample RifGroB1_FD_183993 | JGI IMG/M metagenome (GOLD analysis project Ga0209518, IMG submission 183993) | Groundwater microbial communities from Rifle, Colorado, USA - Groundwater B1 (SPAdes) (version 2) | ecosystem: Environmental > Aquatic > Deep subsurface > Groundwater | place: Rifle, Colorado...
AGGATGAAGATATAGTCTAATCCTTCCAGTAATGGGAGATAAATTGACGAGAGGACCTGGATGAAGGAATCCCTAGTGTGCCGGTTGTGGCATCAGCTGCAGCGCCGGGTAGCTACATTCCTAAAGGATAACCGCTGAAAGCATCTAAGCGGGAAGCCTACCCAAAGATTAGGATTCGTGTTCCAAAGAATTTGGAAGATAGACCCCCAGAAGAATACTGGGTACACCGGTTAGAAGTGGAAGCGCCGTAAGGTGTTAAGCTTACTAATACGGATTGGTCGAATAAACCTTGTAACAACATACTTAATTCAATACATGCGCCTTCAGTTGTCAGAGCACTGATCTGGTGGTTTGAGCGTTCTGGAACTACCTGATACCATTCCGAACTCAGCAGTAAAACGGAACAGCGCGGACGATAGTAGCTGGGCAACTGGTTGCGAAAATACGTCACCGCCAGATCAGTATTCTGAAAGAAAAGTCCCCAGAAATGGGGATTTTTTATTGCCCAAAAATAATATTGACGTTAATGTTCAAATGGTACATTGGTGAGTTACAGAAACTAAATTTACGTTACTTGTTGCTTTATCAATTTAGATATATAATAACTTCATTAAATCAAGAAAGGTGGAAATGAATTTTGACTACTACATTAACTAAAGCTCCTGTAACTATGGCGGATTTATTAAAATCCTCCAAAACTTCCGTATCATCCCTTACCCAAGGACAAAGAGTAAAGGGTCGAGTAGTTTCCAAGGAAGTAGGTAGATTGATTGTGGATATAGGTGCGAAATCAGAAGGAATAGTTGCAGAGAAAGCCTATTTGGAAGCAAAGGATTATATCTACAAATTAAAAGTAGGGGATGAGGTTACCGTAACCGTCATTTTTCCTGAAACCCGCGACGGTTCAATTCTTTTGTCTCTTCGTGATGCAATAGCCAGTAGTACTTGGGAAAACCTTGGAAAATCATTGAAAGAAGGGTCTGAAGTCGCTGTTTTGGGTAAAAATGTTAATCCGGCAGGTATATCAGTGGAATTAGAAGGAGTACTTGGTTTTATACCTACATCACAATTGGGTAAAGAAGCTTCAAGTAATCCAAATTCATTATTAGGAAAATACTTTAAGGCTAAAATAATAGAAGTTGATAGGCAGAAAAATAAACTGGTTTTATCTGAACGTGAAGTTAGTGAAGCGGAAAATATTAAAGCCTCTAAAGTAACCATGGAAAAGATTAAAAGCGGATCAATCTATGAGGGTGTAGTTACAACTGTTGCCAACTTCGGCTGTTTTGTGGCTATTACCGTTGATGATTCAAGACTTGAAGGCTTAGTGCATGTATCTGAAATTGCCTGGGGTAAAATAACCAGTACATCTGATGTATTAAAAGTTGGAGATAAAGTAAAGGTAGCAGTCATTGGCGTTAAAGAGGGTAAATTAGCCCTTTCTATAAAACAAGCATCTCAGGATCCATGGAGTGAAGCAGCCAAGAAGTACAAAAAAGAGGAAAAAGTTGCCGGTAAGGTAGCCAAAATAACCGATTTTGGAATGTTTGTGGAGCTGGAACCTGGGATTGAAGGTTTAATCCATATAACTAAGATTCCTCCGGCCAAGAAATTCAACGTCGGAGATGAGATAAATTGTTACATAGAAGACGTGGATCAAAAAACCAGAAAAATTTCATTGGGTGTAGTTTTAACTTCTATTCCTCTGGGGTACAAATAATATAAGATTCTTAAAGTTATCTGTCAGATTACAAATACAAACTTTGTAGCAAACGATAATATTTTTGTTTGAAGATTAGTTTATTTATTTACACAGATTGCCAGTGCATCAAGGTTGTTATAACTGGTCAAGACAGAGTAGGATTGTACTACAGATTTAGTTGCTACATTGTAGGTATAAAAGTTGGCCCTACCAGATGTTGCATAGACTCCTACCAAGTGTCCACCCAGATATCCGCTAGGTGCAAAATCCAATGCATCTGTGTCACGAGGAAGTGCGGCATAAAATATCACGGAATTATTTGTCGGATCATAACGTCTTAGTTCATACGTAGCATTTTTTGGTAAATTTACCGGTGTTCTTGAGAGATACAAGAAAGTACTGCTGTTATCCCAAGCTAAACCTTCAATACTGTCCAGTGTGGAAGCCAAAACCTGCGTCATTGCACCTGTTGATATATTGATTTTGTACAAACCTTTTCCTTTAACCCATCCCCAAAGACTATTATCACTATTTCTAAATGATACTGCCGATAGTGGAAGTTGAGGAGACAGGTTGGCAACGAAACTTAAGTTACCACTACTATCCATTATATAAATACCCCTTTTGTTAGTAGGGAATGCGTATAGTACTTTAGTGACAGGGTGGCTATCCATACTTTCCAAGTTATAAAATCCTGTAGTGGAACCAGAATGTGTTTTGACCAATGTTACGGAAGAAAGAGTGTCATTAATTTTGACTACATCTGAAGCGTTGTTGGCACTTCTTTCATTATTTGCCCAGTTAATACAAGCAGTTCCACCCGGGGTGGGAGTGGGTGTAATGGATGGCCTTGGTGTTGTTGATGGTCCGGGTGTAACGGATGGCCTTGGCGTAATTGTTGTAAGGGGAGGAGTACTGAGAACCAGCTCCATATAACATGAAGGATTCGCCGCGTCCGGCTTACTTTCCGGTGCTTTGGGGGATAATGATCTTTGTCTGGCTTGATAAGATAGAACTGCTAAGCCAACAGCCAATGAAGCCATTATTATTACTCCAATTACGCTGATATATTTTTTAGCTTTAATATTTTTTAACATTATTACTTATAATACTTTTTTATTTCCAACCTGAAACCAGGTGGTGTATTTCACCCTGAACTGCGAACCTGTACATTCCTGCTGGGACAACAAAAAGGTGGCAATAGTCATTTACTGTTAGATTATCGTTAAATTCTCTCTTCGATTGATCATCAGGATATAGAACTCCATTAATTGTAAATCTGGCTCTGTCATAGGGTCCATAATGGTATGATGGAGCGGTTAATGGGTAACCCGGTGACTTAACACCTACCGTGCTAGCTCCTGCTTTAATAAGTCTTACATCCCAATTACCCGCAGGAACCGTACCGAATTCTACCGCAATTTCATTAGGAACTGATGCTGGTGGCGTTGCAGTGTTTGTGTCATCTAACCATTTCCAAATCGTAGGAGTACTGTCGTAGGCATCTGACCTAAAGATAGCTAGCTTATCTCCGGGATTAGCTTGCCCTACATACGTTGCATAAACAGTTCCCCCCAAAATTTGCGCAGTTACTCCTATAGTTGCTCCTCTTACACACATATAAACGGCTGCTCCAGGTGTTAGTTTTGAAAATGCATTTAATGTCATTGGACTCCAATCAGGTGAATAAAGTTTTATGTTTTGACACATACCTACGATAGGCGGAACCGTAGGAGGTACCGTTGGTGGTATAGTAGGAGGTACCGTTGGTGGTATAGTAGGCGGAACCGTTGGTGGTACAGTAGGAGGAACTGTAGGTGGAGTAGTAGGTGAGTAACAAGTACAATCTGTGTTACAGATAGACCCTTCTCTGTTACTGCCTCTTTCACAAGTAGAACCTGAATCCCAAAAAGATGGGAATTGGCTACCACAAGTACCTTTAAGTGTACAACTTAGGATACCTGGTGAATTACAAATTAATGTTGAACCGGGAGGACAGGTTGGTTGGACATAAGTTCCTCCCCCTCCACTAGTATCATCCGGAGTACAATAAGTTGGATAAGCGGTTAATACACAACGATAACCAACTGGGCAAATAGTATGAACACAATCTTCTTGATTAGGAGGTCTATCTACACATGTTGATTGGACGCTACAATGTCCACTTTCCGAGTCAAATGCACTTTCTGGACAAGAACAGGTTTGAGTGCTAGTACATGTAGGATATGTACAGGTGTCAAAGCTGCCTGCTTTTTCTCTAACATCCTGATTTTGTCTGATCAAAAATACTCCCGCAACTGCGCCACCAACCAACAAAAACAAACCTAACAGGGAAATTAATGCTACAGAACCTTTTTTCATACAATTTTCACAGGCTTATTCAATTTAAAATATATGGGTGTGTCGTGTCAAGAGGTATAATCGGCTATACTATATATAATGAGTAATTCAACCTCAATTTTTGTTTGCCAACAGTGCGGAGAAGATTATCCAAAATGGTTTGGTAAGTGTCCCAATTGTGGTGAGTGGAATTCCTTGGTAGAAACTGCAGTATTTAATAAAAAAATCAAAGGGAGTAAAAACAGCAAAAACTCAAGTTCCGGATATGTTTTAAAAACTGTAAAACTTACTGAAATAGCAGCTGATAAAATGTCCAGAATAGGGACTAAACTGTCTGAACTGGACAGATCTTTGGGTGGGGGATTGGTACCGGGACAAGTTGTCCTTCTGGCAGGAGAACCTGGCATAGGAAAATGCGTTGTTGATACAACTTTTGTGTCTACAAATATAGGTTTGAAAAAAATTTGGCAGTTACAGCCGAAAAATGCACAAGTTGGTTTTACCGAATATAAAATAGGCTTACAATCACTGAATGGATGTGAAACATCCAGCCATTTTTATAAAAGTAACTTGCTACCCACAAAACGATTTAATACCCGTATGGGTTTTGGACTTCAAGGATCATATGAACATCCTTTATTAACTTTATCTAAATTAGGAGAAAAGACCTGGACTACCATAAATGATCTTAAGATAGGTGACTATGTTGCTGTACAAAGACATGGATCGTTATGGGGTAATACAGATACATTACCAAAGTTTAAATTTAAAACTAAGACTAACGCGATATCACCAAGTTTTCCAACATCACTTAATCTGGATATGGCTTATTGTTTAGGACTTCTCGTCGGAGATGGAGGATTAACAGATTTTGGACATGTAAATTTAACAACCAAAGATCAATATGTAGCTGAAAAATTTGAAAATTGGATAGAGAGTTTAGGTTTAAAAGTTTATCGTCCACCAAAAAAGGATAGATTGGTTATCAATAGTATTATTTTTCATAGATGGCTTTTACATTTGGGATTTAAGAGAAATCTCTCAATAAATAAGTCAATTCCTGACTTGATACTAAGCTCTCCGAAGGTTATTGTCAGATCCTTTTTGCAAGGTCTTTTTGATACTGACGGATCCTCGAACGTCAATCCAAAAGGAAGCATGCCTGGTGCTATTCAATACTGTTCAGCATCAGAGGAATTAGCTAAAACAGTGCATTTACTTTTATTACAATTTGGAATTGTTGGTAAATTAAGATTTCGAATTAATAATAAACATGGCGCTTGGATTATTGATATATTAGGGAACAATGCACGCTTGTTTTATGACAGAATAAAATTTCAACTGTTACGCAAGCAAATAGCATTTAGACTTCTACCAGTTAAAAGTAATAATAATTTAGATTTAGTTCCATATTTACCACCTTGTGATATTAATCAGATTCCAAATTCAATACGGTCGGATCGACGGTATCTACAAGGTATTAGACAAGCTAGTTATCAAAAATTACGTACAATATCGATGTACGTACCAGAAATAATCCCGCTTTTGGATCCTGAATTTTATTGGGACAAAGTTACTGATATTTTCGAATCTGGAGTTACAAGGTGTTACGACTTTTGTATCCCTAAGACCCATTCATTCGTAACCAATGGTATTGTAAGTCATAATTCAACTGTTCTACTACAATTAGCAAACAAATTACAAAATGTCTATTATATTTCAGGAGAAGAATCTTCAAATCAGGTAGCAATACGAGCTAAAAGATTGGGAATAAACAATAAAAGTATTCAATTTCTGGAAAGCACAGATGTGGATGATATTCTGGATCTCCTTGGAAAAACCCAGGATAAATTAAGTGTAGTTATAGTCGATTCGATACAGACGATGACAACTTCTGATTTATCGGGAGTTGCGGGATCCGTTGGCCAGGTAAGGGAAAGTGCCTTCCGACTTATTCGTTTTGCCAAGTCCAGAAATATCCCGGTTATTCTGGTAGGTCATGTAACCAAGGAAGGTGCTGTTGCAGGGCCATCAGTTCTGATGCATATGGTTGATACAGTTTTGTGGTTTGAAGGAGATAAAAGTTTAACTGTCAGAATGTTAAGAGCTATCAAAAACCGTTTCGGACCAACGGATGAAGTAGGAATCTTCACCATGGAAGACAAAGGACTGGTTTCAGTGACTGATCCTGAGAAGTTATTTTTAGAAGACCAGAAACTAAACGTGCCAGGATCTGTTATTACAGCAGTCATGGAAGGAACAAGACCTATTCTGGTTGAAGTGCAGGGATTGGTTGTGCCAACCAAACTGCCAATTCCCAGAAGAGTTGCTTCAGGCTTTGATGCAAAACGACTTGAAATGATTCTGGCAGTCTTAACCAGGCGTGCCGATATTTCTTTATATGATATGGATGTCTTTGTAAACATTGCAGGTGGAATAAAAGCTAAAGATACAGGTATTGATTTGGCTGTAGCTTTAGCTTTGGCCTCATCCTTTTTTGACAAAGCAATATCATCTAAAACATTGGCAATTGGGGAAGTGGGGCTTCTGGGAGAGATTAGACAGGTAATGGGGCAGGAGAAGAGGATAAAAGAAGCCAAACGACTTGGATATAAAGAAATTGTTTCTTCAAAAGACTATAAATACCTATCCCAGGCTATAAAAAATTATCTCCGATGAAAAGAAGCTATTTAATATAGTATTTTTACCCATTTTTATAGTTTTCCCCAAGATATCCACAATTGAATTTTAAAATATCAATATCCCAATAAATCGGCCTATATTAATATCTATAAAACTATGGGGATAGATATAATTTGATATTAAATAGTTATAGGATTTGACAAATGGAGTATTATAGACATAAAATAAAGAGCATCGCTAACGCTGGGTATTCTCTCGACATAGTCGAAATTACTCACCACGTTTAGAAATGCTCTTTAAGTTAAATAATTTGTCTTAAGGACAGGAAAACGATTTACTTGTGATAAGACAAATCGTAATTAGACTAGAGTTGTTTAAAAGTTTTGTCAATAGTGTTTTTGGCCTTGTTGATCCTGGGGATGGGTGGTGAGTAGGGCAGGCTTACTACCCATTCCTAGGGAATGCAAGGCTGTTTTTTTTAACTTAATTCTTGGGGGTATGATTTGTCTGTGGGTTACATTTTTACAAAACATGCACTTAAGAAATTTAGGGATCTTAAATTATTAAGAATAAGTTTAACTAGAAAGCAAGTAATCAAAACCATTAAAGAGGCAGATGACGTTGATAACCAAATTGATTTTCCCAAAAAGATAGCGTCAAGAGCATTAAATAAGAATTTGATTCTAAGAGTGGTATTTCGAATTGAAGAAGATGATATAATAATCATTACGTTCTACCCGGCTGAGAAAGGCAGGTATTACAATAAAATATGAGAATTAGGTACGACAAAGAAGATGACGTGATGATGGTTTGGTTATCTAAAGAACCAATAGTTCATGCTGAGCAAAGTAAAGGGGTAATAATTCATTTTTCTAAAGGCCATAAACCTGTACTTATGGAGATATTGGATGCAAAAGAATTTTTGAAGTTGTCTTCCGCTAAACTTCCTGCAAGTATAAAAAAACAGGTTTTTGCCTATTAAGCAATGCAAATTAATTTTATTCCAGAAGAATTCGTCAAAAAAGTAAAAAAAGTCCGGAAGAAGCAGAAGAGAATATTAGACCTTTTCAAGCTTTTTTCTTTACTAGGTATCCTTTTTCTCATTCTCTCCTTTGCTCCGTCGGTTTGGTACACCTTGGCAGCTAAGGTAGATGACTTCTCGGTTGCACTTTTGGCAACGGTAAAAAACTCAGACAAAGATAAGGTCAAAGACGACAAACTGATAAAAGCAGAATGGCAACCCAGGGTTGACAGTAAACTTCCCTTGGAACCAACCTTGGTAATTCCTTCAATAAAAGTTTCAACAACAATTAACGAAGCCACAGATGAAAAATATGAGGATGCACTTAAAAAAGGAGTCTGGAGAGTGCCTGATTTTGGAACCCCATACGATAGAAAATTTCCGGTTATCTTGGTAGCACACAGATTTGGTTATTTGAAGTGGAGTAATCTCTATAGGAGAGAAAACTCTTTTTACAACCTTCCAAAATTAAAAGCAGGAGAAACCGTCGAGATCTACTACCGACAAAGAAAATATATCTATGAAGTTTATGGGGAGAGTAGAGGAGAGGAAATCACAGATTACATAGCCGACTTAATTTTATATACCTGCGAAACTTTAAACTCCAAAATCAGAATATTCAAATACGCCAAATTGTTAGAGATCTAACAAATAGACTTATAGTGTTGACAAAAGGCTTTACTATAGTATATAATACCGCATCAATATGAAAAGACTCATAGTTACATTTTTGATGTTAGGTCTTTTAGTAGCCCAACCGGCAAGTGCTGTTTTGGCAGAAGATGAAAAGTTAACCAATTGTGTCCAAGTTACTCAATATGGTGGTGGTGTAGGTATTGTCTGTGGAGCAGAACACAAACCAAAAGAAGCAGGTTTAGCCGACATCAATCCTATCGTTTTAGCCTCAATATTTTTCACGGCAGCTGCTTTCACGCTTGCCAAATATAAAAAACTAGTAAGGTCAGAAGTAGGTCTTTAAACCCTTCGCTTCATATAAAGATCTTCTCCTGCTCTTTCTTTTAAAGAGTGGTGATAATTTGTACCTTAACATTATCGAGGCTATAAATTTTGTTTTAAGGCTATCTTGCCTTGACTTTGGGATTTTAAGAATTAGAAAATCGTTTATTTTTTATTATTAGTGTTTTTAGTTCTTAAATTCCTGAAGTTGAGACAGGAGAAAAAAAGGAGAAAAACATTCTCAACAACCAAAAAGTTGTTTTCTGGCCAGAAAACAAGAATATTCATAAAGGAGCACAAAATGAATGACCAAGATGATCGTTTTAACCAGCGCGTTAGTGCTGATGTTCGAACCGCGATGTTGTCGTGGTTTGAAGAAGGGAATCCCAACAGAGGCCGGAACATAACACGAGCGGTATTGGGGGCCGTGTTGATCATGTTGCTGTGCATCTTGGGCGCCGTGTTTTACTCAGTTAGTAGCCAGTCTTTGCCCGTCCTGCCTGCAGATGCTCCCGCCCTGCCTGATGGATTGGATTTCGGAACGTGTCCAACGGTAGAGGAAGAAGTAGTATGGGATCAATCGAGGGCTCCCTACGACGGAAGCAAGTTTGTTTGCGGGAGGGATAATAAGTGGAAGTTAACCAGCCTTGTGTACAGTGGGAAAGAATACGAGATTCCCAAAGTGGAATCTTTTGTCACTGAAGCACCGACTGAGGCGCCTGCCACTGAAGCACCGACTGAGGCGCCTGCCACTGAAGCACCGACTGAGGCGCCTGCCACTGAAGCACCGACTGCGGTGACACAGGAGTGTAGCCTGACAGATCACGGTCTGATCTTGGCATTGACGCAAGTGGGCGACAAGTGGGTTTTTAACCCGGCTGCTCCGCAAGTTCTGGACGGCGATGGTAATATCGTAGATCGCCCAGACCTTGTCGGATGCAACCTGCTTGCACAGGGACAGAAAGATCCGAGCGTCGAAGAAGGGCATTTGTGGGTGATCCGTGACGAGTTCACGAGGAAATCTCCAGAGATGTCCTATCTCGAGGCAGATGGTACTTTTGTCTGCAGCAATTGTGCGGCTTGGGCGTTCCCGAAGACCTGGAATATGAGCACATGGAACGCGCCGGAAGGACAGGGGGTTGTCTATATGTTTGTGACTGACCTTCGCACAAATATGACCCAGAATGTCACAACCCCTCATGATTGGCCTATCTTTGCACATCTGATTGATGGGACTACCATAACCTACAACCCTGGTCAAACTGCAGGTGTTGAAACGGGAGCAACCTGTAAAGGTCTAGCCGAGCCCCAGCGAATCCGAGTAACCGGCATTGTCGGAGAAAAGTTTGTTGGCAGCCTTGGGGAGACAGGTTGTTGGTCCGTTGCGTGGAAAGACGGTGCATCTGAGTATCAAGCCTGGAATGGTGCCTACGACAACTTTGAGTTTACTCAAGTTGAGTACTGGCTGATGCCATTCGAGTTCGATGAAACCGCTACGCGAAATTGGGCTGATAATCATCCCATACCCTAACTCAAGGGATACCAAGTCTGCTGAGGATAGTTTGTAGACTTGTTTAAGCCTCGATAAAGAAAGCCGAACCTGCGATTTTTCGCAAATTTGATGACTTATATAGTCGCAGGTTCGGATCGAGGTCTGTCAGTTGGCTTTTGTTTGCCAAATCAAGAATTGTTTTGATTCGGGCGAACGCTAGCCTGACTGATAGATCAAGCGCTTACATGTTGTATGGCGTTTGAATGGAAAGATAGAATGCTTCTATCTAGGTTCCTGGGTATATCCCAGACAAACCCTAAACCCATTCAAACACCAAAAAAACACATGTAAGCGCCCTCAATATATGTACTTAATAAATTTTGAGTCTATATATTGAGGAATTTGTTAATGAATGTATTAAATTTATTAGCTAAAAAGTTCATGGGTAGGGGAATTGATAAAAAATTCCCTGTTTTAGTGTGGCTTTATAAGAAAATTTATACACACTTCACACCAAGTAAAGAGTTGGAAGTTTCAATCCCATTAAATTCTAAAATACTTGTATCTTCTAAAGATTCAGGCTTAGGTCTAATGCTTAGATCTAGCGGAAAGTTTGAACCACTTCAAAGTAAAAAAGGGAGATGTGGTTCTGGATATAGGTGCTAATATCGGATATTACAGTATTTTAGCCAGTAAATTGGTAGGTAAAAAAGGTAAGGTTTATGCCTTTGAACCTGATCCCCAAAACATAAAATTACTTTATAAAAATATTAAATTAAATAACTGTCGAAACATAACAGTTATTGAAGCTGCTTTGGGTAGTAAAAAAGGAAAACTTGATTTGATACAAGATCTTTCCAACCCGGGAGAAAGCAAGTTGTCTAAAAAGAATATAGCGAATTCTGTAAAAGTTAAAGTTTTAACGCTCGATCAGTTCGTTAAAACAGAAAAGATAAAAAAGATAGATTTAATCAAAATTGATGTTGAAGGAGCAGAGCCCGATGTTTTAAAAGGATCAATAAAAACTTTAAGGTTAAATAAATCTTTAAAACTTTTTATAGAATGTAATCCTCAGGCTTTAAAGGCATTTAATCAGGACAAAGTTGCACTGACTGCTTATCTGCGTGGTATGGATTTTGAATTAAAAGAAATTATTGATGAAGGTAATCGTAAAATCTGGAAATATTCAGAAGAAAACCTGTCAAATGTTTTAAAACAAACAGGATTTACAAATATTATTGCTATTAAAAATAAGATATTCGAAACTAAACCCAAAGTGTCAGTTTTAATGGCTGCTTATAATGCAGAGAAATATATAGAAGGTACAATTGAAAGCGTACTAAACCAAACTTATAACAACTTTGAGTTCATCATTGTAAATGATAATTCTTCCGATAGGACACTGGATCTGATTAATAATTATTCCAAAAAGGATAATCGTATTTTTGTAATTAACTTAAAAAAGAACCTGGGACCCAGCTTGGCTGCAAATATAGGTTTAAAATCGGTGCACGGAAAATTTCTGTTTAGGGTTGATGCTGATGATATTTCGGAAAATACACGCTTGGAAAAACAAGTTTATTACCTTCAAAATAATCCGGATATATCAATGTTGGGTGGACAATGTAAATTGATAGATAGCGAAGGTCAACTAATAGGGATAAAGAGGTTTCCTCTTGATAATCAATCTATTTATAGAAGTTTATTTAGTCGTAACCCAATCCAACATCCCTCATGTGTTATTAATTTGAAAAATATGTCCAAATCAGCGATGTTACATGACGGAAAATCTGTATTGGCACATGATTTAGAATTAGTTTTTTTAGCTTCAAAACATGGACGACTGGCAAATCTAAATGATTATATTCTAAAATACCGTCAATATCCTAGCTCTTTTTCTTTGACAAATCCAAAAAAAACATTTGTCTCTACTTTAGCAGTTAGAGCAGAGTCTATATTTAAATATGGACACATACCTACGATAAACGGAATCTTGGCTACTTTAGCTCAAATAGTATTTTTAACATTTATCCCAAGCAAATGGATATATCCGATTTATTCTTACCTAAGAGGAATGAATAAAATAGATTTTAGAAATGCTAGAATTAAACTTGATGCTAATATTTTCTTCAAAAAAGCTTTTGAGCCGGTTAAAGCATAATTTGCTCGACTTATTTTTTTTGTTGTTAATTCTGATTATTACTTCGTTTCTTGTTTTTAAAAACTACACACCACATACATTCTTAACGGGTTGGGATAATGTGCATCCTGAATTTAACTTTAAATTAAACATAGAAAGATCATTGAATGCTGTTTGGCAAGAGTCCTTTGGAGTGGGAAATCTTGGTGGAATGGCACATATAGCGGATCTACCTAGGCAAGTAATCTTGTGGATATTGTCTGTATTTATTCCGATTTCCTTAATACGTTACTTCTGGACATTTTTGATGTTTTTTTTGGGTCCTTGGGGAATTTACTTTCTTTTAAAGGAAAAAACAAAAATTGGAGCCTTTACATCATCTATTTTTTATATTTTTAATTTGGCTACGGTTCAATACTTCTTTGTTCCCTTTGAAACTTTTATCAGTTTTTACGGTTTTTTACCTTGGCTTTTGTATTTTGCATCTAAGTATTTAACTACTGGCAAAAAACTTTTTTGGTTCTTTTTGGTTTCAGTGATAGGAAGCTGTGCTTTTTATGTTCAGACATTATTTATTGTTTATGCAATATTTTTATTATTTCTAATGTTTGGTAGTTTTTTTAACCACAAAAAGAATGGAATTAAAAGGTCATTTAAATTGGGATTGGTAACTTTATTCGCTAACGCCTTTTGGCTATTACCTGTTTTATGGTTTAGTTTTACCTCAGGGAATATACCGGTTAATTCAGATATCAATAGGATTGCCACTCCCGAGACTGTGTTTATGAATCAGGCCAGAACCAGCTTTTCGGATATCGCCTCACTGAAAGGCTACTGGTTTGATTATTACGACTTCGGTAAAAATGGCCAGTTTGATTATCTTTTCAAAGATTGGATTGACTATACAAATACTCCAACGGTTGGAAGAATAGGAACATTATTGTTTATTACTTCAGTAGCTGGCTTACTTTTTTCAAGGCAAATGATTTGGTTAATTCTTTTGGGAGTAAGTTACCTAATGCTTTCAGGATTTACACCACCCACGGCACTTCTGCAGGAAGCATTCAGAAACAGTTTTACCAAATGGTCAGTTGCTCTTTCTTTTGTAATGGCAATAGGCTTGGGATATTTTGTAAGTATATTCAAAAAGTTGGCAATTATACCCGCGATACTAATAATAGTTACTTCTATATATTCCGTCCGGCCTGTTTTACGGGGAAAACTGATATCCGAAAGGGTAAAAGTAGATATTCCTATGGAATATTTTAAGAGCTTTGAATGGTTTAACAAAAATACAGATGGTGGAAGGGTTGCCTTCTTTCCCGCATTTGATAAATGGGGCTGGAATTACCATAACTGGGGTTATGGGGGATCAGGTTTTATCTGGTATGGAATTAAAAACCCCATTTTAGACCGGGCATTTAATGTTTGGAGTCCATACAATGAAGGTTATTATAAGGAGATAACTAAAGCTGTTTTAGATACTGACCCAATTGCTTTTAAAAATACCATAGATAAGTATCGGGTCAGATATTTATATCTCGACGGATCTGTAATTTTTCCCTGGGGAGATCAGAATCTTTTGAAACTCTCAACAATTAAAGATTTTGCAAACAAGTTAGGATTCACTAAACAAAAAGAATTTGGGTTTATTAAAGTTTATGATACCAATGTAAAAACAGATAAATTTGTTCGAGCCGTAAACAAATTTACTTTGGTAAATGTCAATTTAAAATATTCCCAAACTGATCCAGTCTTTAAAAAATACGGTGATTATATACAAGATAAAAATGGATTGAAACTGCCATTTGTTAACTTTGACATGCGAGGAGACGTTAAAATCTGGGAAGTAGACAATAAATTGCAATTTCTAAATACTACAACTGGTTCTACCGTATCATTATCTACGGATCAAAAAACAAAAGAAACATTTGAACCTAGTCATGGATATAAGGATAGTTTCAATTGTGATTTGAAGAAAAACGGCAGCGTCGAAAGAAAATTACTTTCCTTAGGTAGATCCTATTATGCCGCTGGTGGTGGAGTTTCCTGTGACTATTTCTTATTTTCAGAATTGAAATATAACCAAGCATATGTCCTCCGTATCAAAGGAGAGAACAAAGAGGGGAGAAGTCTAAAAGTTTATTTGTATAACTGGGACAGTAAAAGAGTGGAATTAGAAGAACTTTTACCTTCCAGCAAATTTGATTCTTTTTATATTGTCTATCCTAAACTTACTCCAATTATTAAAGATGAGACCTCACCTGATTTAAACGGCTATACACTAAATCTGGAGACAAGATCGTTTGGAAAGGTAAGTTCTGAAAATGAAATTCAAGCAATAGAGTTTATACCCTTTGATATAGAACCACTTAATAATTTATACATTGATATAGATAAAAATATCCATATTACAAACAATTTGCAAATAAAAAACGTAGAAAAGTATGGCACTATTACATATAGAGTCGAAACAAATGGTTCTGGTCTTCTTCAATTAGGCCAAGGTTACGAAGATGGTTGGGTAGGATTTGTTAAAGAAGGAAATGGTTTTAAGAAACTAGAACATGTTAAGGTAAACAGTTGGAGTAATGGATGGATCATACCAATTACACAACAATATAATCAAAGTATTGTCTATTTATTATTTTGGCCTCAATTTCTGGAGTGGGGAAGTATATTATTAATTCTTCCGACATTTTTAATTATTTTGAGAAAAAGAAGAACTAATTAACTGAAAAAGATTCTTTGGCTTCAATTTTTTCGGAAAGATTTTTTAATTCTTCCCAGATCGTCTCTTCTTCCTCAAACCTATTAGCCAGATTAGCCTGTCTTAACTTTTTCCATTTAGCGTCCCATATTTCCCAGAGGGGATCATTTCGCCTATAATCTTTCTTGTCTGCACTTATTGACATCTCCGAGCTTAGTTCTGTTAATCTATCTGTCAGTAAATATAACCGCTGTGTTGACTCGATATCACCCGTATCTGCTTTTGGAGTAATGGCTTGGATCATTTCAAGTATATTTGCTTATATTCACCCGCAAGAGGATGGTTATTTAATTCACCAAGGTGTACGTCAGTCATATAAGTCATTATTATAACACGTTTGTCCTTGACAGGGCTAGTTCTAGGAATTAATATGAATTCATAAAAGTATAGAAATGTATACTTTACTGAAACCAATAATAGTTAGACAGGAACTTATCAAAAGACGACTTAAAATTTTTACGCCTTTTGATTTTGTGCGTATCTTCGAAATAAATTCATTAAAAACCAAGTATTTTTTAGAAAAAGAAAGTCAAATAAATGGTTTTCTTATTCGTCTTAAAAAAGGTCTTTATGCGTTAAAAACAGATATGCCGTCTGATGAAGAAATCGCCAATAGTTTGTATAAACCCTCATATATTTCATTTGAATATGCGCTTTCCCGTTACGGAATTATTCCAGAAGCGACATATGCAATAACTAGCGCAACCACCAAAATTACTAGGGAGTTTGAGGTAGAAGATAAGAAATTTACTTATTTGTCTATTAAAAAACAAGCCTATATTGGATTTAATCTTGTCAAGGTTTCCAGTAAAAACTACTTTATTGCTACCCCTGAAAAAGCGTTGGTTGACTATCTATATTTCGTTTCACTTGGTCTAAAAACTTTAAACGATCGAATGATTTTGAACAACCTCAATAAAAAAAGAGTTTATGAATATGCTGAAAGATTCAAAAGAAAAGGTCTTATTAATTTACTAAAGAATACACTGATATGATTACAAAAGATAACATTGAGCGTTTAGCTACCAGGTTTCAAACTAATGAACAAAATGTGGTTAATGAGTATTTCCAACATATTTTTTTATCTTACTTTTATCGAAACAAAAATAGCCTTGACATTTTATTTAAGGGAGGAACTGCACTGCGTATAATTTATTTAAGTCCAAGATTTTCTGAAGACTTAGATTTTAGTGCTAAAAATATTGAAGTTAACAAGATTGAAGAAAGTTTGTTATCAACAATTAATTTAATAGAAAAAGAAGGAATAATTGTTGATTTAAATGAGGCGAAAGAAACATCAGGGGGATATTTGGGGATCATGAAATTTACTGATGGTGATTATACTTCTGGAATTCAAATTGAGATTTCATTAAGAAATGAGAATGTGAATAGTCAGATAATTACTATCTCGTCTGATTTTACTACTGCCTATTTAATATCGTCTCTGACCCAATCTGAAATTGTAGATGAGAAAATTCAAGCGCTTTTAACAAGAGGAAAACCAAGAGATTTTTACGATTTATATTTTATGATTAGGACGAACCTGTTATCAAAAGATCAGAAAAAATTATTTGAACAAGTTAAAGAAAGATTGGAGAAAACTGACATAGACTTTGAAAAAGAGCTAAAAACATTTTTACCCAAAACCCATTGGCCGATTATAAGGGGTTTCAAAATAAATCTTGGTCGTGAGTTAGAAAGATGAAGTTGTCCTTGACAGGGGGCTATTTAATAGTAAAATCTAGATAGTCCACCTGTTTTAGACGCCTTCTTTTAGACGAAAGTGCCAATTTTTAATACACGAACATGACCACTAAAACTGATGATAAAATAACTGCTACTGATTTGGTTGGCAAACCTGTTGCACCGATAGCTGATGTTGCCGTTGCACCTGAACCGGTAAACGATATTAAAACAGAAGATAATACCAAGACCTTTGATTCAGGAAATGCTTTCAATTCAGGCAGCTCATACTATAGAGAAAGACGAATTCCTGATGCAGATCTGCCGACAGAAGCTGTGGAAGGAATTTTGGATATTGCCCATGAAGGATCGGGACTGCTTCGTCCTAAGCATTTTGCCCCATCAGAGAATGACATCTATATCAGTTCTTCCCAAATTAGAAGATTTAACTTAAGAGTGGGAGATCTAATAGGAGGACAGGCTAGAAGACCAAAAGAAAACGAAAGATACTGGGGACTTCTGAAAGTTGAAAAGCTAAACGGTGAAGAGATATCCCAGGAACCGGCAACTACTAAACGAGTTGATTTTGATGACCTTTTGGCTATATATCCTGACGAACAGATAAAACTTTCAACCGAAGCTGATATTATGACTACCCGTATGATTGATTTGGTAGCCCCTATAGGTTTTGGCCAGAGAGCCTTAGTGGTTTCCCCACCTAAGGCGGGAAAAACATGGCTGGTAAAAGATATTATTTCGGGTATAGCTGAAAACTACAAAGGCAAAATTCATTTAATGGCTGTTCTTATAGGAGAAAGACCAGAAGAAGTAACAGATCTCAAGCGTCATTTGGAAAAAGTAACAGATGGAAAAGGTGAAATAGCCGCTTCCAACTTTGACGAATCTCCCTCAGACCAGACCAGAGTAGGGGAATTAGCCCTGGAAAGAGCAAAGAGGTTAGTGGAGATAGGACAGAATGTAGTTATTCTTCTTGATTCCATTACCCGTATGGCCAGAGCATACAATCTGGCTCTTCCCACATCAGGAAGAACATTAACGGGAGGATTTGATCCGGTAGCTTTGTTCCCGGCCAAGAAATTCTTTGGCGCAGCCAGAAAAATTGAAGATGGAGGTAGCATCACTATTATAGGTACCTGTTTGGTTGATACAGGATCCCGTATGGATGACCTGGTTTATGAGGAGTTCAAAGGTACCGGTAATATGGAACTTCACCTAACCCGTAAACTGGCAGAAAGAAGAATCTTTTTGGTAGAGAAAAATTGGCAAAAGTAAACACCTTAAGACGCATGATTGATATGATATCGGAAGATGAACGAACAGAAACACTTCTGGAAAGACTGGCAAAGACAAAATCCAATGATGAGTTTTTGGACTCACTCAAAACCGTCTAACCACTACATGTAACAAACTGGTACTTGCTTATTGTATAATATGTAGTAAACTGATACTATGCTTACAAGAAATATAGAAAATGAGCTCAAAGCATGGAAAACATCTTCAATTCGAAAACCATTAATATTGCCTGGAGCAAGACAAGTTGGAAAGACATCAGTTGTGAGAAAATTTGCAGAAGAGAATTTTGATAATTTAATTGAAATTAATCTTGAGCAATCAGCTCAAAAGAGATTTCTTGAAGGGGCTGATACTGTTTCAGAATTTATTAGAAGATCAGAAATTTTGACAAACGAAATTGTTGTAGAAGGTAAAACGCTCCTTTTTATAGATGAAATTCAAGAATCGTTGGAAGCCTTAAAATTGTTAAGATTTTTTGCAGAGGATAAGCCTAATTTACATTTAATTGTTGCGGGGTCCTTACTTGAAGCTAAAATGGCAGGCAAATGGAGTGTTCCTGTAGGAAGAGTTGAGTATATGTATTTATATCCAATGACCTTTTTTGAATTTTTACAAGCACATGGTCAAGAAAGATTTATAGAGAAAAATAATTTTAGGGTAACTCATGATTTGTTAATAAATCATTTCAAAAATTATTTATTGGTCGGTGGTATGCCTGAAGCTGTTTCAAGTTTCGTAAAGGATAATAGTTTTATTAAAGTACAAGATATCCATAGTAGATTAATCTTATCTTATAAAGAAGATTTAGACAAATATTCAACTACATCCAATAAAAAATATTTAGAATTAGTTATGGATTTTGGCCCTAAAATTGCGGGAGGGGTTTATAAATATGAAAATTTTGGAGGCTCAGAATATAAGAGCCGTGAAATTGGCGAAGCTATTAATATGTTACAAAAAGTAATGCTCTTAAAAGAAATTCCTTCCATAAACTCAATTAATTTACCTTTTATTAACAAATTTAAAAGAGCCAAGAAAATGATTTGGCTTGATGTTGGAATTGTTAATTTTATTAACCGAATAAGTATTGAGATTTTAAAAGGTGAATATAAAGGCAGAATAATGGAGCAATCAGTAGGTCAAATTTTGATTTCAAAAGGCTTAAGAAGAAGTGAAGAATTAGTTTATTGGTCAAGAAATAAAGATGAGGGGAGCGCAGAAGTAGATTTTTGTTTTCAACATAAAGATAAAATAGTGGGTATCGAAGTAAAATCAGGAAATACCAAAAATTTAAAATCTTTATTTAGCATGATCGATATAGGAGGGGACAAAGTTTTTCCTGTGCGTGTTTCTTGGGACTCATTTGGAATTGAAGAATATAATTATGGTGGTAAAAAATATAAGATTTTGTCTTTGCCGTTTTATCTTTTAGAAAGAATTGATGAGTTTCTGGACTCCTTGAATACTGTTTAATCTAGGCCTGTCTTTTGTGGACAAATTATTTACCCATAACTTAAATTTGCCTAACTAAACTTCATATGGTATCGTTTGAGACTGTGAAGTTAAGTGCTCTATGCTTACCGCATAATATATGGAAGAAATTTTAAATTTTGTAAGTGAATTTAAACTGTTTTTAACAGAGTTAGGTATATTTATAACCAAAAAACTGCATCTTTCCTTTGTCCGTTTTGAAGAAGGTAAAGGAGTTTTTGTTTCTGCACTTTATAAACAAAGGGGAAGAAAAGCCAGACAATTAATCCACACAGGAATGGCAGGATTAACCGGCTTAGGGATGATGATTGCCCCTGTTATTGCTCAGGAATTTCCCGGAAGATCGGTTAACCCCTGGGAAATAGAAAGTAGTACGGAAGTACTCTCAGCAACCACTACTTCACCTGAATTTGATACTTTAATATCAGATAAAGTCAGAGATAAAATTATTGAGTATAAAGTTGAAGAAGGAGATACCATAGCGGGAGTTGCCAAAAAATTTGGAGTTTCAACAGAAACCGTTAAGTGGCAAAATAATATTACTGGGGACAAAATAAAAGACGGTCAGACTTTAGAAATACTTCCTGTTACAGGAATCGCTCACAAAGTTCAAAAGGGGGACACAGTCTATTCTATAGCTAAAAAATACGACAGTAACGCCCAGTCAATCGTCGATTTTCCTTTTAATACATTTTCAAATGATGAAACTTTTGAATTGGCTATTGGTCAAAATGTTGTAGTTCCTGAAGGTGCAAAACCTTCAGCTACGATTATTTCACCCAGAATACAAAGAATTACTCCGGATGCAGGATCGGTTGTTGCATCAGGTAATTTTGTCTGGCCTGCAAGCGGAACAATCTCCCAAAACTTTGTTTGGTATCATCCCGGTCTCGATATCGCCAACCGTGCAACCCCCAATGTTTTAGCAGCCGACTCCGGTAAAGTCATTTATGCAGGCTGTTTGTCTTGGGGATATGGATGTCATGTTATTTTAGACCATGGTAATGGTTACACAACACTTTATGCTCACATGTCCACACTTTATGTATCAGTTGGACAGTCAGTTTCAAGAGGTACCGGATTAGGAAAGATGGGATCAACAGGAAGGTCTACAGGAACGCATCTACATTTTGAAGTTTCCAAAAACGGTGTTAAATTCAATCCATTGTCTGTGTTAAGATAGTTCTGTGAAGAAGTTTAAAAATATATTGTCATTAGTTGTTTTGGTTTTTGCCTTACCTGTCGGAATTTTTCTCATTAGTCAAAAAACCGAATTTTTTCAAAAAGCCTTTGGTACTAACGCCAGTATAGTAGTTGATCTAAACAATATTAGTGTTATACAAAAAACAGATTCCTGGCACAATTTGGCACAGGGAGGAGAAGAGAAAGGAAGAATGTTGTCTTCAGTCACAGATAAAATATCCGTTTTAAAACCCAAGTATATTCGTCTAGACCACGTCTTCGACTCATATGATCTGGTCAGTAAAGACGGTAGCGGTAACCTTATATTTAACTGGGTTAATCTGGATCAAACCATTTCGGACATCATCAAAACAGGTGCAAAACCGTTTATATCTTTATCATATATGCCACCAGTTATTTCTTCAGGAAATGTTACAGACTATCCCTTGGATTGGAACGATTGGCAAAAAACAGTGACTACAACGGTTGAACATCTAAGCGGAAGAAATGGATTTAACATCAAAGATGTTTACTATGAAGTTTGGAATGAACCGGATTTATTCGGAGATTTTAAGATAAGGGGTAAAAAGGATTATTTAACTCTCTATACTCAAAGCGTATTAGCAGCAGAAAAAGCAAGGAATGTTAATGAATTTAAAATAGGAGGACCGGCTACAACAGGGTTTTACGAGAATTGGTTGAATAAACTTTTGGAATACAGTCAAACTCAAAACGTCAGATTGGATTTTTTAAGTTGGCATAAATACTCCAAGAAGTTGTCAGATTATGAAGCAGATCTTGAGAATGCTCAAAGATATCAGGGATATGAACTTATTATTTCCGAGATAGGACCAAACAATGAAAATGACACTGTCTATGACTCTAGCTTTTCTGCATTTCATACAATTGCAACTACCGCATTAATGGAAGGGTATGTAGATAAATTGTTTACTTTTGAAATCAAAGACGGTCCCGGCGACTCCAAAAACTGGGGCAGGTGGGGGATGATGACCCATGAGAAATATGGAACTCCCGAGGAAAAACCTCGCTACAGGGCTTTACAATTTTTAAACAAACTTTCTGATTCACAAAATTTAACTGTCGAGGGAAATGGTTCCTGGGTCAAGGCCGTGGCCAAAAGGAAGGATAGCAAAATTCAACTTCTTTTGGTCAATTATGACCATTCGGGACGTCATAACGAATCGGTTCCGGTAAAGCTGACTAATTTACCCGGAAGTAGCGGAAAATTAACCAGGTATGATTTTTTGGGATCTACATCTACAACCGATCTTAATTTACCCGATAACACCTGGGAAAGTACTATCTACATGACTCCCAATTCGGCGATTATTTTTGAGCTTGATTTATAACTTAAACAACAATATGAAACACAATTTGTTTCACTATTTTTTAACTTTTTTGTTTCTGCTTTTTAAAAATTTAATTTTAAGCCTAATCTGGATCGCTTTAGGAGGAGTAGGGTATTTGGTATTTCAGTCTAAAAAAAGTCCAATTGATATAATTATTGGACTTCCTCTAATACTTTTATGTATTGGACTTTTGATTAATAATATTCATACAGCTTTTTTGGCCTTATTTTCTCCTAAATACAATCAAGCATTTTGCCCTTTTTGTAATTGACAACAGTACTTCACAGAGTATAAAGAAATTACTTGTCCTGCCCAAAGTGACAATATGATTTTGTTTTTTTCACTAATTACTTTGGGTTATATAATAGGGGTTATGACCACCCTCTATATTTTTCCGCCTAATTCACGCGAAATTGAGATGCAGGAAATGGATAGTGACATGAATCCTGAGAAGGTAACCCAAGCGGAAGACTCCCAATTTGATCCTCAATTGAGCTCATCTTAAAAAAGTGTTTCTCCTGAGGCTAAAATAGCTATTCACAGATGAAGTATGGTTGGTATAAAGTTGTTTATAGCAAGTTTATATATACTATTGTATTTTTAAATTTGTTATAGTAAATAAAGGAACTTTTGAGTTGTATTTAAATTAAATGAATAAGAAACTGCTTTTTTCAATTATAGGAGTTGTCGTCTTGGCTGCAGGCATGATTGCAGGGATATTATTGGTTCAAAGAAATCAGGAACTTAGGGAGAGAGCTGCTCCTGCCACCAACTTATCGTTAATCCCCGGAACCCAGAGTATTCAAGCCGGTCAACCATTCACTTTGAATGTAAAAATGGACACTGGGGCAAATTATGTCACAGCAGTTGATCTGGACCTGACCTTTAATCCTGCTGTTTTTCAGATTAGTAAAATTCAACCCACATCATCTTTGGCTAATTTCACAACCGTCATTACCAGTCAGGTGGACAATACAGGCGGTAAGATACGTTATGCTGTACTTAACTTAGACAAAACTACCGCAATAAACGGAAGTGTTAATATCCTGACCATTACCGGGAATATAGTCTCCACTTCTGGCAATGGACAATACCAATTTGCATTTGGTCCTGAAACATCTGCAGCAGCCACACAAGAAGGTGTTAACGTGGTGGTCAATAAGACCGGGGCAAGTGTTACGGTAACGGGTGGATCGGGAACAGGTCCAACCGCCACCGCGACATCAAAGGCCACAGCAACCGCAACCTCAACTTCAAAGGCAACCGCCACGGCGACATCAAAGGGAACGTCTACCGCAAAAGCAACTGCAACCTCTACATCAACCATTAAAACAACCGCAACTGCAACGTCTACAACTGCAGGAGCGACAACTGCACCTACAAATCCACCAATCCCAGAAACAGGTGTTTCGTTACCGGTAGTAGCCGGTATGGGTATAGGCATAATGGCTATACTATTCTCCCTGTTCTTGGTATTCTAAATCCATCATGGATTTTCATATTCCAGAAAGGAATTAGTTATTTTGGAAACATTTTTAAGTCAAACTTCATTCATTCCGGTGACAGCAGCACTGACACGTTATCTATATGAGAACGGTATCTCTGCATTTATCTCCAATTACCCGTATTGGTATAACGGAACAACACCCTTTAAATTCTTTATTGGACCGATTGTGCCTGTGGTTGAGGTTCTAATAAAATATCTATTGGGAGATGTATCGTTTATTAATATTACGATCTGTTTAATAGTATTAAGTTTTTTGCTTTCTGTTATAGGCTGGTACTATTTGGTTGTTTCATTAAATCCGAATATCAAAAAAGTAACTAAAGTTTTATTTATCATAATTGCAATTTTACTTCCCTGGAGGATGTTTTACGCCTTAACTTACGGGGAGGCAACTTTGGTGATTGCCAGAAACCTAATTCCTTTTGTTTTCTGGGTATTTTACCTGAAGAAAAAATACCTGTCCTTCACTTTGTTATCCATGCTACTTTTAATCAATACATCAGTGTTGCCGTTTGTTTTGATAGGTCTTTTGGCGGTTTCCGCCGCAGAGAAATTTAAATATCTGAAAAGTTATCTTAGCCTGGTTTTATATTCTTTAGCATTTGTCACAATTTGGTATACCCCAGGATATTGGATTGCCATCCTAACCAACCCCTCAGTAGGGGGTACATCAGGTCTGAAAGCGATTCTGAGGCTTCTGTCTTACGTCAGGGAAGGTTTACCGGTAGCCTTGGCTATTGTTGCCGTATTATGGCAGAAAAAAATCTTAACCAACTTGGAAAAATTTACTTATACCTGGGTTTTCAGTTTTCTGTTTTTAACTTTATTCCGGTTTGTGGGTGATATGGACTTTTTTATGGATTGGAGTATTTATTTTTATGAATTGGAAATAGCACTGTTACTTCTTTTTCTGGTAAACAAAAAGTTCTTATCATTATTTGTTCTTCCAATTTATACGGTCTACAGGCTCAGCTTTTTGTACTCAAACGATTACAATCTAAAAGATACATTATCCTCCGTTTATCAGGTGGTTGGTGACAGGAAAGTATTCCTTTCAGGTTCTAGCGTGTTTTGGGCTAATAGTTATTTTGATATAAAACAATTAAGGGGAGGTAGAGATCAGGTGGCATTAGATCCGATATGGGATAAAGCTGCCTATGAATTTAGGGAAGGATCCGGTCTGACGGAAACAAAGATCTGGTTAGACAAAACAGGCATCGAATATATGCTGGTGCATACCAATACTTCTTGGGAGTACTACCATGACTTCAGAAATTCCTTTAAATGGAGCAAATTGGGAGACAAAGTCTGGGAAAAAAATGGGGATATACTCTACAAGATCAAGTAGCTTCATTATTTTTTACTCGTAATTGTTAAATTATTCAAATTTTAAAAAAGGTTTGCATTATTTATTCGTCATTGATAATTAACTCAAATGACAGCAGAACCCGTATCAACAGCAAAGTAGTTCTCCTGTGGATGTCCTATAGGTGTGAATATTCTTAATATGTCATTTTATATAAATTTCATGGAAATGGCCACAAAAGGCCGTTACCCACTTGACATTTACACTCATTTTAAGCACGATATATTAAGACTGCCATGGTACCAAACGAACTGTCACCAAAAGCCAGAAATTTAATGATTTCTGAGGTATTAGATCAGAAGCAAAGTATCTCTGAAGTTGCCAAAAAGTATGGTGTAAGTAGGGTGACCATCTATAAGTGGCTCAAAAGGAGGGAAGAAGAACAAAAGACTAGTGGTGAAGCAGAACTTGTTAATAGAGAAAGAATAATTGATAGGTATTGGCATCAAACCCCGGATAAGTATGAAGAATCAATACTTTCATTGGTTTCACAACATCCCGAATGGGGCATCAGGACTCTGGTTAAAAACCTTCCCAAGATAGGAAACTCGCCAATTGTGGGACATCATGGAGTACAGAACGTCTTAAGGAGGCACAACCTTTCACTTTATGAATCAAGACAGGCATATGCCACAGGTCAACATACTCAGGTTGTCGGCTTTATCGAAAAAATCCTGGTATCAGTTTCCGACTTCTTCAAAATACCGGCGGAAAAAAGGCATATTTATATCAAATTGTTTTCAATATTCAGCCTCAGTCTCTTTACTACTATTGTAATAGCCGGAATCGGCAGTTATGCATACGGAGACGCTGCGGGAAGTGGTCTGGGTTATAAAATAGGAATTACATTTGCCTTAACGGCATTGGTAATGGGTTCGTTCTTCTTCCTTTATTCTTTAAAGTATTATTTTACTTTGGCCTTGGTTTTGTCATTCTCACAGAAGGAGACAGAAGGAAAAATTATTGATCAGGCATCGGGTGGCATGCTTGATTGGCTGATTAAAAAGAATAAAACAGGAAATGAGACATCTGTTGGTTTGACCGCTGATCTTTCTCATATCAAGCTTACCAAAAAACCTTTTATTTCGGTCCAGATTCCTTTCTATAACGAAAAGAATGTTGTGGAAAGATCCATCCATGCAGCTGTTTCGTTTGACTATCCTGCCTATGAAGTTATTTTGTGTGATGATTCAACAGATGAGACTACCCAAATTATTCAAACCAGGATGAAAAGGTATTTGTTTGAGGGAGAAAAAATGAAAATTACTAAAGGGGAGGGGTATACACTGACAGAAGTTGAAGTTAAGCCGGGAGTAACCCTGAAACATCTTCATAGATCTTCAAGATCCGGTTATAAAGGTGGCGCTTTAAATTTGGCCTTAAAATTATCTGATCCCAGAACCGAAAAAGTATCGATATTCGACGCTGATTTTGTGCCTTACCCTGATTCACTGACTTTGTTTTTGAAATACTTCCAGGCACAGAATGATCCAAGAGCAGCGGCTGTTCAGGGCTACCAGTGGCATGTTCTTAATAAATCTGAAAACTGGATAACCAGGGGAGTCAGATCGGAGTATGCAGGAAGTTATGTCATAGAAAGATCGGGTGCTGAAATTTATGGAGGATTAAAACAAATATCAGGTTCCGTTTATATGATCAAAAAGGATGTACTGGAAGAACTGGGATGGGGGACTTCTATTACAGAGGACTTTGAACTGACCCTAAGATTATATGATGCAGGTTACAAAGTAATTTACACTCCATATATCCAGGCACCCGCTGAATGTGCTTCTACACTTAAGAGACTGATCAGACAAAGAATGCGTTGGGCAGAAGGGCACTCTTTTAATGTCAGAAAGATGTTTAGCAAACTTTTGACTAATCCCAATCTTAGCAAAGCTGAGAAATTTGAGTTTGTCTATTTAACTCCATATTACCTTCAAGCCTTGTTTTTTATGGTAGGAACTCTATCCTGGTTAATTTCGGAAACCATCTTTAAAGTGCGTTTGCCTTTCTGGACCGAGCTTTGGGGATGGAGCTTGGTTTTAACCAACATGATTTCTCTTCCTCTTCTTAACTCCGTAGGGTTATTTTTGGAGGAGTCGGATGAAAGAGACTATCTGGGACTGGGCAGCTTTATGGCCCTCTCCTATATAATAGTACCTTTCCAGGCATATGCAGCAGTTAAAGGATTTATCGAAAAAGAAGAAGGTCCTTGGTTCAGAACTCCAAAAACAGGAAGAATTACTGACATCTTTGCCAGAGGTAGATTTTACCGCTTCATTTCAGGCATCTTGCCGGTTAAACCAATTGGTTCTAATGGAGAACTGAAGGAGGACTATAAATACTTAGCTTTAACAACAGCCAACAGTAAATTTGATTCCTTTAAAATTATGCCCAAAAAATACAGCCTGATTGGTAATTTCGTTGTAATAATCTCAGTATTATCATCGATATTACTTTCATATCTGGGTAGCACCATAAAGACTGGATCAATAGCAGACCTTCCTATTCAAACCAGAGTAGAAAGGGTTGGAGATGAAGGCAATTTTACGGCTTCTTTGTTAAATTTATTCTCACCGACTGAAGTTCTGGCCAGTGCGGACAAAGTACAAAAAATAGTTGTCAGTGGGGTCAAACAGGTTTCAATGGAGACTCTGAAAGTTTCTCTGGCTTTAGTCGTTATATTTACATTGTCTGCCTTAATATTTTTAGCCAGAAGAAACAAAAGAACATTCAAGAGGGCAATTAAATTAGTGGTTGTGTCTTGTCTAATTGCTTCCTGGTTATTATCAGGCTATCCTGTTTTTTGGAATAAGCCCAGATTTCCACCTAAAATTGAAGAAGCAAAAGCCACCATTTCAGCCGTAACTGTCCGTGGATTTGCTGACACAAACGATGCAAGCGGTACGACTGTAGCAGTATCTCCCGATGCCAATATCACAGTCGGTAAAATAGCATTTGTTGCTACTGCCTCAGACAATAATCAGACAGCAGACGGTGCAAGTACACTGCATTCAATTTCCGATACAGACGGGCATACCTGGACCAGAATTGCTGAGTATACAGAAACAGATGGAGCAGCAGATGATGGTTCAACTGTAGGATTGTTTGCGACAAAGGTCACAACTCAGATCGATACCACCGACTCAATAACATTGACTTTGGGCACAGCCAAAGTCGATAAAATTATTTCGGTTTTTGAAGCAACTTTCGGTAACGGTACAGGTTGGGCTATTGAACAAGTCGGAGTAGGACAAGCTGCAATATCAGCTTCAGTTTCTTCACTTCCATCCCGTGAGTATTTACTTATTGGAGCTGCGGCATCAGAAGGAGAAGATGCAGCCAAGGCGGCTGATGCAGACTATACCGAGAGGATTGATACAATAACTTCAACTACAGGAGCTCTCGATATTAATATAGCCACACATGTGCAAACACGTATTGCGACTCTTACTTCTGACACTGTTACGTCGACCGGTTGGACAAATACAAACCCAATTACAATTTTGGCAGCAATTTATGAACCAACAGCTGCGCTTACCGGAACGGTGACAGCGAGTATAGCTGAATCAGATATCGTCACCGGGGGTAAGACAGTTATTCTGACCCTAACAGGAACCACCTGGGTCGCATCCGGATCAACATTTGATAATCAACGGGATGAAATTAGATCCGGTTTAGACTCAGCTCAATCTGAAGGAACCGGCTGGGATACTATCGTAAAAAATAATATCAGTGTAGCAAATGTCGCCCGGACAAGTGATACTGTGGTAACTATTACACTTGACGCTTTTGCTTCTTATAATATAACCGCTCAGGAAACTATAACTGCAACTATTCCCGCAACAGCTCTTGTCGGAGCAAGTCAAATTGTAGCCACACCAACATTTACAGTGAGTACTAATGCATTGGCTTTTACCAATCAGAGCGGGGACATCAACACCGGCACTGATTCCAAGACGTATGAATCCAGTGCCTGGACCCCGCCGACTTCCGGCATGGTTATCGTATTTGTTCTGGCGCATGCGCCGACCTCTAAACGTCCACCGGTTCCCACCGTGACCAATACACAGAACATTACGTATACGCTTATCGACGAAGTATATCTCGATCGGGAACGGTTGTTTTTGTATGCCGCCGCGGCAAGCGGATCCCAAAATGGTACGGTTACGTTTGATTTCGGGAACTTTACGCAGGCCGGACTGGCTGCGAGCTTTTTTTCCGTTTCCGGAGTCGATTTAACAAACGGCGTCTCTGGAGCGTTTGTGCAGCTGGCCCGGGCTACCGGTACAGCCGCAACCAGCGGGTCGATCCCTTTTGCTTCAGCTCAGGATTCCAACAACCGGCCAATTTCCGCCTTTGCCCATCCTGTCAATGAAGCAACGACATTCCGGACTAACTGGACAGAGCTTGATGATCTGGCTACATCCAATCCGGGCAAGGCGTTGGAAACGCAATACCGAGGTGATGCATTCGAAACAACCGGCAGTGCCAGCTGGTCGCCGACGAGCGCCAACTGGATCGGACTGGGTGCGGAAATACGGATGAACGGCACCTCGACCCCGACGTTTTCTCAGACCGCGTTCCGGATCCGGGCGGATGACAGTAAGGCGCTCAGTGCCAATGCCGATGCAGACTGGGCAAATACGCTTAATTCAAACGCAAGTATCAATCCGGATTACGATTTCCGTATCCGCCTCGAAGTCGAACGCCCCAGCGGCGGCGCACTCGCTTCAGGGTTTGAGTTATGGTACTCGAGAAATGACGGCGACTATCGGCGGG
>Ga0209518_1001171_pt1 | contig 29727 bp, 29 predicted proteins | sample RifGroB1_FD_183993 | JGI IMG/M metagenome (GOLD analysis project Ga0209518, IMG submission 183993) | Groundwater microbial communities from Rifle, Colorado, USA - Groundwater B1 (SPAdes) (version 2) | ecosystem: Environmental > Aquatic > Deep subsurface > Groundwater | place: Rifle, Colorado...
CACACAGCTTGGATTTTTGACTAACCCTTTTAAAATAAATTCAATGCTGGAGATATTAAAAAATAGAGTGAAGACAGATATTACAATTTTTGATATTATAAAATACTCTCGGTTGATGCAGGAAATTGAAGATAATGATATAAAATACAAGGTTTTCAGCACTGAGGACGGAACATTAATACAAACCTATATAGACGGCGCTTATGTGCTTTTGCCGGCTAGCGGTAATTTTGGGGAAATTAGGGAAATTTCAAAGAATATTTTTAATTGAGGTGAAGGAGAAAAATTGGAAAAGAAACCTCTTACACCAAGAACCACAATTAACAGCGAAGGAAAAGTTCACTACAGCGAAAGCTTTCAGGCATGGAATACAATCAAATTAAAAAAAGAATTGTTCAGTGAATTTCCGCAACTAAAAGAAAAAAGATCTGCGTTTTCGTACAAATTAATTTATCATCGAGATAAAAAAGAGTTGGAAAAAACAATTAATGTTTTAATTAAAAATAAATCTACCCCGCTGTTATTATTTTTGTATAAAGAAGACTAGGTGACCACAAAAAAGAAATATTTATAAATGTGGGCACCCTTGTTTTATTATGTATGTCGAAGAAAGAAAATCAAATGGCAAAATAAAATATTACTTGGTTTATTCTTATCGCGAAAAAGAAAATATAAAAAAAATAAGAAAATATCTAGGAGTTAATTTATCTAAAGAAGAGTTAAAAAACTCTGAAGAAAAAGCAAAAGAAAAAATTTCAGAAATATTAGAAGAGGTTAGCACAGAAGTTTTTAATTTTAGATTAACAAAAAAACAATTAGAAATACTAAATAATTATAATAATGAAATAAAAATTTTCCATTTGAACGAAAAGGAATGGATGAACTTTACAGAAGATTTTGTTTATAATACAAATGCTATCGAGGGTTCTACAGTTCAATTAGAAGAAGTAAAAGAAATTATCGAGGGCAAAAGACCAAAAGATGACGAAGAATTGGAAGCGAAAAATGTAGCCAAAGCAATTAATTATATAAGAAATACAAAAGAAGATCTTTCAATAAATTTACTCTTGAAGTTGCATAAAATTTGTTTTGATGGGACAAAATCTTTTGCAGGAAAATTTAGAAAAGTAAATGTCGTAGTCGCAAATTCTCGAGGAGAAATTGTCCATTCCGGAGTTCCTAAACAAGAACTTCAAGAATATTTAAACGAATTTATTGAATGGTATCAGAAAAATAAAAAAAAGTTTAAACCCCTTGTCTTAGCGTCGATAATTCATAATCAATTCGAGCACATTCATCCATTTCAAGACGGAAACGGAAGAGTCGGAAGATTAATTCTAAATTTTATTCTTTTGAAAAATAATTACCCTCCGATAAACATAACTTTAGAAGACAGAGCAGAGTACTATCAAACTTTGCAAGAATATTCAAAAAAAGATAATTTAAAACCAACTCTAAATTTTTTAATAAAGCAATATAAGAAAACGCTTAAACAGGTGACTACGAAAAATAAAAAATAAAAATTGTGGGCACTCACAAAATATTTATAAAGGTATATACTATGTATATACTATGGAAATACAAGAACAAGTTGTAAGAAAGGTTACATTAATCGGAAACGGGGCGCATATTTTTACGCCAAAAGAATGGCTTAATGAAAAAGTTTTAGTTGTAAGACTTGAGAAAAAAAGCGTTAATGAAAAAATTTTAGAAATTTTATCCCCCTATTTAGATAAAGTTATTTGCATTCTTTTATATGGAAGTTATGCAAGAAATGAAAACACCGACGAATCTGACATTGATGTTTTAGTTATAACTCGAGAAAAATTCCAAATTGATAAAAAAAGCGACGTTGATTTTCTGATTGTTCCAGAAGAATCTTTGGATTCGGCAATCAAAATAAATTCTTTAATGATGTATTCTATTTTCAGAGAAGCAAAACCCATAATGAATAGCAAATATTTTGAGAAATTAAAAAAAATAGAGGTTAACACAAAATTATTTTTTCCATTTTTTAAATCAACAAAAGAGTCAATAAAATCAAGTCAAGAAATAATTGAACTTGATAAAAAAACAGGGGATCTCGCATCAAATAGTGTTATCTATTCTTTAATTTTAAGATTGAGGGGCGTGTTCATAATAAAAAACATACTTAACAAAAAAATGTATTCAAATAAATTATTCAAAGAATGGATAAAAAATAATTGTAAAGTAGATTCTGAAAAATTATACAAAATCTATCAAAAAGTTAGATCTGGAAAAAAAGAAAAAGACAAAGCGATTATATTTGAAGAAGAGAAGTTGATTAGTTTTCTTAAAGAAGAACTTAAAAAGTTAGAGATCCTTGTCAAGAAGAATGGTAAATAGAAAAAAGCGATTAGCAAAAGGAATAAATTCGTTAAACGAACAAATTGAATTTCATCTAGAGAAAAAGAAAATTGCAGAAGAAAGTGGAAACGAAGAACTTGTAAATTATTATAATAAAGAAATTGAAGCTAAGAAAAAAACAAAAGAAGAAAAAGAAAAAATCTTGAAAAAATGAAAATTGTAGGCACCTATATACTTCATCTCGACAATATTTAAAAATCATTTCCATCACACAACAACGATGATAAAAAATTCAATTAAAAAATATGACAGATTCTCACGAAAGTCATCGACTTATATCTTATGCGGACTGGGCGTTTATAAATTTCTTATAAACTTTTGTCTCTTTACTTTTTAGTAAATCTTCTGCGTTTATAAAAATAAAAAAGAAAAAGATTAATCTAATTCGTCAAGGAAAGTATCAAATTCGCCGTCTTCTTCTTCAGATTCAAATTCGTCTGTCATTTTGCCTCTTTTGAAAAGATGTTTATGTTTTTGTAGAGAATATTTCCTTTTTAAATATTTCTGCATTCAAATTTTCTTTGCCGACGACAACTTCCAATTCTTTTATTATTTTTTGGGAGTGAAAAAAATTATTTCAAAAAATATTTAAAGCCCATTTGCTTAATTTAATCGTAAAAAGGGGATTTGTATTGCTGATTATTGCCGGAATATTTCTCTTTCATCTTGCGTTTGCTAATGAAATTTTATTGAAAAAATTGGAAACGCAATAGGAAATGTTTTTGAAGGAATAGAAAATTTTTTCAGCGAATTATTTAACGACGAAGAAAACGAAAATGTAAAAGAAAACTCTGAAACAGAAAACACACAAACAAATTTACAGAATAAAGAAATTGCCTAAAATTTACGCGTCTCAATCATTTGCGACCCAAACTTGTTTTTTATTCATAATTATTTTTAAAAATCGTCCTCTTCACTTTTTGTGGAGCAAAGATATTTCAGTTAAATATTTAAACGAGTTTGTCTATTAAATAAAATGCCTATAGATAAAGAAGAAAAATTTGTGAGCAAGGTAAAATATGTTGGGGTTTTTAATTTTTCTAATTTCTATAATTTTTGTTATAAATGGCTTGGTGAAGAATTTGGGCTTGACATTGCTGAAGATAAATACACTGAAAAAATATCAGGCGACTCAAAAGAAGTAGAAGTAAAATGGACTTGTGAAAAAAAATTAAATGATTATTTCAAATATATTATTAAAGTTGAATTTAAAATTATTGGGCTTACAAAAGTTGAAATTATGCAAGACAACAAAAAAATAAAAACAAACAGCGGGAACATTGAAGTAAAAGTAAAAGGGCTTTTTCAAAAGGATTACGAAGGAAAATTCGACACTTCTGTCACAAAACAATTCTTAAGAGGAATTTACGAAAAATGGGTAATCAAGTCAAACATAAAAGCGCTTGAAGACAAATTAATTGAAAAATGCGACGAGTTCTTAACAGAAGCAAAAGCTTTCTTGGATTTGGAAGGAAAGAGATAAATTAAGAAGATTTTAATGTACAGCATTTATCTTTTAATATGGACGAATTATTTGAAAAAGAAGAATTTATTCTTTTAATGAAAAATTATTCAAAAGAAAAGGTTGAATTTGGAAAAGATTTGGATTATTTATGTTTTAGAAATAATTGTAAAAAAGAAAATTTTTTAGAAGATTTATTTTGTTATGAAAATCTAAATGTTGTGGTAAAACAAAAAAGAAATAACGAAGAGAGATTTGTGTTGTATTATATTTATTCAGAAAAAAGAGGAAGAGCCTATGTATTGAAATTTTATGCGGATAAAATCAGAGTAATTACAATTTACCCTCTTGGAAATAAAACATTGAGAAAATATAATAAAAGAAAGTTTAAAAATACAGAAGGGTTAAGATAAATATGGAATTCAAGTTTGTATATGACGAAGAGAATGATGTTTTGTCTATTTTTAATTTTGAATTTAAACCAAGTGAATCTGTTGAAATTTCAGAAAATATAATTTTAGATATAAACAAAGAAGGTTTTGTCGTCGGTTTGCAGATATTAGACGCGAGCGAATTTTTTTATAATTTTGATAACAGAATGGATAAATCTTATTTAAAAAATTTAGAAAATGTTGAACTAAAAGATAAAGAATATAGGAACAATTGGTTTATTATTTTGTTAATGAAGTCAAAAGGGTTTGAGGTAATTCAACCGCCAATGCCTTTGTTAAGAAAAAGCGAATACAAAAGTCCTTTGTTGTGTGGGAATTAAATTCATTTCTAAAATATTTTCAATTTATTTTACATTAAATATAGAAGAAATAGGTCTCAGTAAGTCAATAGGCCCATAGTGAATTGCAGTTTGTATCATCACGATCAAAATGATTAAAGAAAAAAGAATAATTATCAAATCTTTTAACCAAGGTTTATCTTTTTTTATTGTTCCTTTGGTAGTGTAACCTTTTCTGCCATTATCTGAATCAGAAAAAACCACGTTTCGGCCAATAATAATTTTTTCTAAAAAAGTAATTAAAAAATGTTGAAAAATTATAAAGATTGTAGAAAAGATTAATACCCAAATAAGAGTTTTCCAAATAATTGGATCTCGGGTAACCACTGCCTCAACCGAAGTAGTTACCCCCATAACTTGATTTACATCTATTGTATAGTTCGTCATTTTTTCAAACTCTCTTCAACAATTTTAATTTCTTCGTCAGTCAGTTCATAAAGTTTGTAGATCTCTTGATCAATTTCATAATCAATATTATTTATTTGTTGTTTTAGTCGTTCTTTTTCATTTCCTGCGATTTTGTCGTCGTGAAATTGTTTTTGAAGTTCAAGCATTTGATTGACAAGAGAAATAATTTTTTGTTCTTGTTGAAGAGAAGAGGGGAGACGAATGGGAATTTTTACTAAATCAACTCCCTTTAAATCCAAATAATTTCCTTGAAGATGAGACGCACCAAAATAACTTTTATAATAAAAATCGATTAATTTGGAATTAATTAATCCTAAAAGAAATTTTATATTTACTTTGTTTTCATTTAATTTAATGTAATAAACTCTATCAATTAAATTTAAGTTTTCAATGTCTAAATCAGCTATTAAATTCAAAACGGTTCTTGGTAAAATTATTTTTTCTCCTTCAAACTTTTCAGATTTTTTAATATTAAGTTTTTTATCATATTTTATATACTCACCATTCCATTTATGATTATATTTTTTAATATCTCTGCCCCTTATTGCTTTTTTAGAAAAATTGCTTTTTTCTTTAGAAATATAATTTTCTTGATTTGGCGGAATAACTCCTCGATAAACTTCCGCTATCTCTCCCAATAATATGGAATTTTTTTCTACCTTTTTTAATATTGGTTTGTTTGTCTCTCCTGCTTCTAAGGAAATTATTTTTTTATTATGTTCTTCAATATTTTTTCTGTCTAATAATTCATAATTAAATTCTTCAGAGAAAATAGATTCTTCTTTTATATTCCGTATAATTTTTATTTTATCTTTTTTGTTATTCTTTTCTAGAATAAAAATTATTGGATATGTCCCAATTCCATCAAAAACTTCAAGTTGAGAAACATCTAAAATATATTTTAAATTTGTATTTTCAAATATAAACTCTCTCAACTTTAATCCATAATCAGATACTAAAAATTTGTTTGGTGTAATAAATCCTATTAACCCATTTTTCTTTAAATTTAAAATTGCTTTTTCTATAAATAGAATGTATATATCATATTGATTTGAAGCGGAGAAATAATTCTTTTCAAAATATTTTTTGTCTTCAGGATTTAATAATTGACTTCTTACATAAGGCGGATTTCCGACGACAATATCAAATCCTCCTGCTCTGAAAATTTCTGGAAATTGTGCGTTCCAATTAAAAGATCTTTCTGAAACTTTTGCGTCGTCAATTAAACTATTTCCGCATTTTATATTTTCTAAAAGATTTGGAAGTCGCCGATTATTTAATTCTCTGCTTTCTCCTTCTAAACATTTTAATAATAAATTTAATTGCGCAAGTTCAACTGCTTTTTCGTCTAAGTCAACTCCGAAAATACAATTTTTTAATATTGTTGATTTTTGCGAAAAACTTAAATTAGGATTGTCTTCTCTAAAAGTATTCCATTTTTTAGAAAATTCTTTTTTGTTTAATTTTTCTTGAATAATATTACAAACTTCAACGAACGCTCTTGTTAAAAAACTTCCAGAACCGCAAGCAGGATCTAAAATTTTTACTTCTAAAATTTCGTCAATTGTTTTTTCTTTTAGGTATTCTCTAACCGTGTTTTTTATAATGTAATCAACAATATAAGAAGGGGTGTAATAAATTCCCATTTTTTTTCTTTTTCCCGACGACGAATCCAACTTTACTCTTTTTTCTGTTCCCGCCAAAATTGTCCCAAGATATTGTTCATAAATTGAACCAAATAAATCTCCGGGAATCAAATCAAACATATATCTTTCTTGAGTGTGCTCTAAACCAGAATAAAGAGTTTTTATTACTTTTTTTAAAATCTCGTCAGAAAAAAATCCATACTCCTCTAAAATCCCATTTGCAAAAAGTTTTGCATTATAAGTTTTATCAAATCTAACAAACTGATCTTTAATTAATGCCCATAAATTTTTATCTGTTTCTCCGTGTTGGACAGATTGCATTATTTTTAATAAAAAATCTTCTGCTTCTAATTTTCTATCCTCAACAGAACGCATAAAAATAAACCTATCAATTAAAATTTGCACAATCTCGTCGATATATTCATCTTTTAACGCAGTTCTTTTAGATTTTAATTCTGCAGAAAGCCAAGTTCTTATTTGCAACAAATCATCTAAAATTCTTTCATCAATTGCGACTGCGGTTTTTTTATCTTTTGAAGGAATTAATTTTTCTAATTCTTTTTTTTCAAAATTTTCTTTGCTCAAAAGCCAAAGTTTTTCAAACTCTTTTTCAAAATCATTTACTTCAATCCAAAATAATAAATTTTTATCTATGTTTTGTATGTTCGAAAGCGCGTGATAAACCCGAATTTGTTTAAAATTTGTAAGAACAGAAAATTTTATTTTTCTATGATAAGCGTAAGAAACTGCCTGCTTCCCCTCTTCTTCTTTCAATTGCACATTTGTCTTTTTTGCCTCTATAACTAAAACTTCTTGATTTTGATTTCTTAAAATATAATCTGCTCTTCCTCTTAAAATTTTTTCTTCTCTTTCCGCTTCTTTTCTCATATCCCACCCAAGCGCTTCAAAAAGGGGGTCAATAAATTCAGATTTAATTTGATTTTCTGATTTAGAATTTATTTCTTCTTTGCTGTATTTTAAAAATTCTTCAACTAAACTTTTTATTTTCTCTCTCGCTTCTTCTTTTCCCAACATATTCCTTTTAAGAAATTCTTATTTTTAATTCTTTGTCCTCGTCATCATATAATTTAAAAACATTCTTCCCTATAAAATAAAATGAATAAAAGAGGAGTTTTCGTAATCTTAATTTCCATTTTAATACTTGTAATCTTTTCTTTTGTCATTTATCAAAATTTTAAATCTGAAAAAAATTTTTTAACAGGATTAGCAATTTCAACTTTTCAACCAAGTTCTTCAACAGGAAACGATACTTACATCAGACAGGACTCTGGAATAAATTATTATTCAGCGACGACAATGAAAGTAGGAAAAACCGCAGGTGGTCTGGAATTCAGGCCATTGATAAGATTTGATCTTTCTTCAATCTCTTCTTCAGACACAATTCAGGAAGCAAAACTTCAATTATATTTAGAAACAACAACTGCAGAAAATTTTACAATCAAAGTTTATCGTGTAACCTCGTCGTGGAATCATTCGGCAACAAACTGGACTTCAAAAGATAACGCAACTTCTTGGGACACTGCAGGCGGGGACTATAATGAAGAAATAGCGTCTGTGGAATTTGGAAACATCACCGGAATTTATTACAACTTTACAATTAGTTCTTTAGCGCGTGGTTGGGTAAATGGGACTTATTCAAATTATGGTTTGATTTTAATTCAGTCAGATGCAAATAATAGTGAGATAAAAGAATTCTCGTCCTCAGAGTCCTTAACAGCGTCGCAAAGACCTTTGCTTTATGTTGATCATGTTTCAAATGCTGCGCCTTCAATTTTAAATTTAAGTACAGATACAACTTCGTCAAACCCAAAAGATGTCGGAGAAGCAGTTAATTTTTCAATTTCTTGGAATGACTTGGAAAGCGATACTGCGCAAGGATTTTTCTGCAACACAAGTTCTGCAAATATTTCTGGATGCAATGAAACAACTTTTTGCAACACCTCACTTGCTTTGACAAATCCTCTTTCTTGCTCTTACACAACTTTATCAACAAATAACAGAACGCAAAATTTTTGGGCAATTATTTGCGATGACACAAATTGTTCTGCAGTAAATCAAAGTCAGTTTTACATGAATCATCTTCCTGTTGCATTAGTAACAACACCGAACGGAGGAGAGACAGCAAATCAGTCCAATGGAAATTACACAATAAAATTTAATGTCAGCGACGCTGATTCTGATTATTTAACTGCGAATCTTCACTATGGAACTTCGCAAAACTCAACAACAAATTCAATTGCTTCAAATTTAAATTTAACGCAGAGGTGCGCAGACACAGACAATTTGACGACGACAACAAATAATTGTTCATATTCTTGGAACACGACTGGAATTTATGGAACAGGATTTTATGTTACAATAATTATTAATGATAGTTATGCAGTTGCAAACGATTCTTCAAATTCGGGTTTTAATATTTACAGCATTGTAGATTCAACTCCGCCGAGTATAACTGCGCAATGGGTTGAGGCATCTATTTATTCTGGAAAACAAACAAACATTTATGCAAATATAACTGAAGAAAATATCAACACTGTCTGGGCGTCGTTTAATTTCAGTGCGCCGAATGTAACTTTGTTAAATGATAGCACAGAAGTTTTCAATGCAACATTTACAGCTCCAAGAATTGGAAATTATAAATTTAAAATTTATGCAAACGACAGCGTCGGAAATTTAAATAATTCAATGGCTTGGACAGAATTCTCGACGACAAAACCTGTTGCGGTGAACCAGACACAAATTCTTCCTTCAAGCGCGCTTCCTTACCAAACTATACGTATGACTTCAGAATTAAATGCAACAGATAATCTTCGTGATGTTTATGCTTACCTGTATGTTCCGTCGGGATTTTCGTTCTTGAGCAATTATTCTCAGAATTCTTCAATTGGAAATTTAACCTCAAATCAAACAAAAACTGCAGAATGGTTTTTATCAACTCCGATAACAGAAACAACTTACAATTTGAATGTAACTTTTACAGATTATTATTCAAATCAGTGGAACACTTCTAACTCTGCAATTCAGGTTACTTCTTCAATCGGAGGCGGATATGATTTATATATTTCAGGTTACCCAGAAGTTGAAACAACAGATAATTATTATGTTGAAGCATACTTTAAACAAAGCGGAGTTTATTCAAATCCTGATTCAATTTTTATCACGCTTGTCGACGCTGCTGGAAGCACAGTTGTAGGACCTGTCGCAATGACTTCAAAGTCCACTGGAATTTATAATTATAGTTATACTATCGGCGCGTCAGTTGTTGAGGGGCAATGGAAAACAATGGTGAATGCAACAGAAAGTTCAGCAAATTATTCTGACATTGAATTCTGGAAAGTTGTCGGAGGTCCGTTTGATGTTCGTTCAATTACCGTCGTGGATTCAACAATTTCTTCTATGAATATTTCAGTGATAACAGAAAACACCGGCGGAGCAAATAAGGACTTAACTCTGACTTGGAACTTGACAAGAGAAGACACTTCTGCAATTTTAGATTCTGGTTCAGACACTTTTATGGTTAGCGCAAATTCAGAAAAATTGTGGTCCGTAAATCCCGAGACATCTTATGTTGGCGCAGTTAGAATAACTTTTTTAGGAACTTATTCTGGAACAGAAAAAGCAGGAGCATATAAAACTTTTACAACAACTTCTGGAGGAACATGCGGGGACTTAACTTGTAACAATGGTGAGACATGTTCAACTTGTCCAGGAGATTGCGGAGCATGTTCATCTGGCGGAACTGGTGGGGGCGGTGGGGGAGGAGCAACAAAAAAATTTCCAGAAATAAATTTCACACAATATGAAAAAGAAATCTTGCTTACAAAAAATATTGAAAAAAATATTACCCTGAAAATAACAAATACAGGAAAAGAAAAAATGACAGATGTCTCTTTAGAACTTGAAGGATTAAATCCAGATTATTATAAAATAACTCCCTTAAAAATTGATTCAATCAGCGTCGGTGAAAGCGCAGAATTCGGAATATTATTTTTGATTCAGGATTTTGTCGGAGAACAAAATTTTAATTACGCAGTCAAATCAAAAGAAGTCGCAGAAAAACAACTCGCAAAAATAAATGTTCTTCAAGTTAAAGATTATTTCTTAGAGGAACTGAAAAGATTAAAAGAGAAAATTGAAAAATTAAAAATTTATGACGATAAAATTTTAGAATTAACCGAGTGCGAAAATCTTACAAATATTTTAGAAATGGAAATAGAAAAAGAAGAATTTATTAATGCAAAAGCTGATTTAGATAAAGCAGAAAAATGTCTCAAAAATATTGAAGACGAAATAAAAGAAGAGGTAAAAACTGCAAAAATAAAAATGCAAGGAAATATTTTTTGGATAATAACATGGGCGTTAATCGGAATTTTAATAATCGCATTATTTTTAATTATTTATTTTCTTTATAAAAAATTAGGAATCGTTGGATTTTTGAAATCTTCGCAAGAGAATTATCAGAATGTAAAACCAGAAAAAGTAAAAAGAAAAACATTTGACGAAAAATTAAAAGAGATTGAAGACAAGTTGAAGGAAAGTTAAAAATAATTTTTGTTTCTCAACGACAATTTGCAGATAAGTTGAAGAGGATAAAGTTAGCGACAAACCTTAATTCAAAATTTCAGAGATTAAATATTCCTTTATGAAAAATAAATTGCAAAGTATAATTTGGTTTGACTTGAGCCCGCGATTGCTAACGACGTAGACAAATAAATGCAATCGCAAACTCTCGGCTCCAAAGTCGCAAACTCAGAGAAACAAAATAAGAAAACCGCTTCGCGAAAATATTGGTGATTAGATTTTTATTCACTGAGCTCAACTTTCTTGCAAAAACTTTGTTTAATATTTTACCCTCAAGAATCACGAGTTAAAATTTCTTTTGTATTAATTGTTTTGCTCAAGATTTTTTCGTCAACGAAGTAAGAAAAAATTTAAGATAATTTTGCACGCAAGCACCTAATTTTTTATCAACCTATTTCTTTTCTTTATCTCTCAACGACAAAATTAAATCAAAGTTATATTTAGTTCTCTTTGAGAAATTTTGTTTGTGATTTCTTTAATGTAATTTGATTCCAAAGCAAAACCAATATTTTCTCCTCCGCCGATTTTGAAATTATTTATTCCCTGTTCTATTAATCCTAAAAAAAATCCGCGACATTTATTTTCAGTTTGAATTAATACTTTGCTTGTCGCGGTCGCTAAACTGAAAAGACAGAAATTGTCGGACAATTTCTTTATTCAAAAAACTTTTTTTGTCATCGGTGTTTTTCGAACACAGAAATCCCAAACAATATTTAAAGAATTTTTCGATGTTGCGGTTGGTTTACACGCGTATTTTTTTGGGAATCCAAAAACCCCAAAACAAAACCGCAGGGTTTTTTGATAATGCAACGGCAAATTTGAAGAATGGAAAAGATTAATTAGTTGTTCTTCTAACTTGTTATTAAACTTTGGTAGGATAATTTGTTGAATCATATCCTACCAAAGTATCTTGAGAATAACTATTTTTCGGTTTTAATTTTTAGAACTCCGGACAGAGCACAAATTCAGAAACCTTTAAAAGTAAAAATACTCTCGAACTTATATAGCGAGGTAGAGCAGCCTGGAGTGCTCGCAGGGCCCATAAAATTGGAGTTCGCTGAACTATGATTTGTTCAGAAATGTTTGATTTCGGACACCCTGAGGTCGTGTGGTTCAAATCCCACCCTCGCTATTTTTTAATTTGGGATTTGAACTTGTTCAAAACTTCAAATGTAACATCATTTGAAGTCCCAGAAATTTTTTCTAAAATTTCTGAGTCCCACCCTCGCTATTTTTTAATTTGGGATTTGAACTTGTTCAAAACTTCAAATGTAACATCATTTGAAGTCCCAGAAATTTTTTCTAAAATTTCTGAGTCCCACCCTCGCTATTTTTTAATAAATTTGGGGGAACTTTTTAAATTCTTTTCCTCAAAATTTTTAAACCTAATTTTCCTTTTACATTTATGAAAATAAAAAAAGAGGAAAAAGAAAATCAAGAAAATTTTTTTAATGTTCCAAATATTATAACCTCATTCAGATTAATTTTAGTTTTTGTTTTTATCTATATGCTCTTTAACAAATTTGAAATTTATTACACTCTTTCTGTTTTTATCGTCGCTGCTTTGACAGATTGGTTTGACGGATTTTTTGCAAGAAAATTAAATCAGACCTCAGGGTTTGGGGCAAGAATGGATTACATTGTTGATAGAATTTTCACAATTCTCGTCGTGGGTTCGTTAATTGTTTATCTGTTTTTAGAAGGAATCTTGGAAAAAGAATTTAGTTTATTGCTTATGTCTGTATCAAGAGAAATTCTCGGAGCCCCTGGATTTTTAATTGCATTGATTAGAAAAAAAGAATATTATCACGTCAGATATATTGGAAAAGTCACGACATTTGTTCAGAGTTGTGCATTAGGCGCGATAATTCTCGGGGTTTCTTGGGCAATTTATCTCGCGATTGCAACTTGTGTTTTGGGAATTATTTCTGGTTTTACTTATCTAAAATATTCTTTAGAATAATTCATTTGCTATAATTTTAAAAACATTAATTTCTTAATTCATTCATGAAAATTTTAACCCTTCATGTTGATTACATAAGATTCAAGCCACTGAAAAAAGCTCTGAAAATAATTGAAGAACTTGCAGAACCGCAAAAAAAAGAAACAAAAGTTGAAGAGGCGCTTGCAGTTCTGACTGCAGTTGAAAAAGGAGATACAGACAGCAAAGGACTTGTTGAAAATATTGAAGAAATCGCAAAACAAATTAATGTAAAAAATATTGTTCTTTACCCTTACGCGCATTTGTCGTCGAATCTTTCGTCTCCTGAAGTCGCAATAAAAATTTTAGATGAAGCAGAAAAATTTTTGAAAAAAAAATTTAATGTGACCAAAGCCCCGTTTGGTTATTACAAAGAATTTGAATTAAAAGTTAAAGGACACCCTCTTTCAGAATTATCGCGAGAATTAAAATTTCAAGGAAAAGAATCAGATGAAAAATACGATGCTAAACAATTATTGAGAGAGATCTCAAAAACAAAATTAGATACTTCAAAATTAAAAGAAAACGATCACAGAATTCTAGGACAAGAAATGGATTTGTTTTCGTTTCACGACGTCGCGCCTGGAATGGTTTTTTTTCACAACAATGGTTTGATAATTAGAAATGCTTTGATAGAATTTTGGAGAGAGATGCACAGAAAAAATAATTACAATGAAATAAAAACTCCGCAAATTTTAGATCAAAAACTTTGGCAAATTTCAGGACACTGGGAAAAATACAAAAAAAATATTTTCTTGACTGAATATGAAAAAAAATTATTTGCAATAAAACCCATGAATTGTCCAGGAGGAATGTTGGTTTACAAAAATAAACCTAAAAGTTATAAAGAATTTCCATTAAAAGTGGGGGAACTTGGTGAAGTTCATCGTCAAGAATTGTCAGGAGTTCTCGGCGGATTATTCAGAGTGATTCAATTTACTCAAGACGACGCGCACATTTTTTGCACAGAAGAACAAGTTGAAGAAGAATTAAAAAAAGTAATTGAGCTCGTTGATTTTTTTTACACAAAATTTAATTTGCCGTTCCATGTCGAGCTTTCAACTCGTCCTGAAAAAAGAATTGGCGACGACAAAGTTTGGGATAAAGCAGAAGCAGTTCTTGAAAAAGTTTTGAAAGATAAAAAAATGAAATACAAAATCAACAAAGGCGACGGTGCGTTTTACGGACCAAAAATTGATTTTCATGTTAAGGACTCTCTTGACAGAACTTGGCAGTGCGGAACTTTGCAATTGGATTTTGCAATGCCAGAAAGATTTGAACTTGAATTTACAGATAAAGATAATAAGAAAAAAAGACCAGTGATGTTGCACAGAACAATTTACGGAAGTTTGGAAAGATTTATCGGAATTTTAACAGAACATTATCGCGGTTGGTTTCCAACTTGGCTTGCGCCAATTCAAATCAGAGTTTTAAGTTTCACTGATAGAAATATTGAACACTCTAAAAAGATAATTAAAAAAATCGCAGAAAAAATTCCAAACATTCGACTTGACGCTGATTTCACGCAAACCACAATTCAATCAAAAGTTAAAGACGCGTCGCTCATGAGAATTCCTTATGTGATTGTCGTCGGTGACAAAGAAGAAAAAGAAAACAAACTCGCAGTTCGTGTTCGCGGAGACAACAAAATTCAAAATTTTGAAATTGAAAGATTCTTAGAAAAAATTGAAGAAGAGATTAATTCAAACTTTTGCTCACAACAACCGCAATAAAGAACATTGTAAACAACAAATAATCATTTTGAAAGATTAATCCTGCAAAACCCAAAATCAAACTCAACCATAAAATTATTTTAAAATATTTTTGTCCTGATTTTAATTCTTCTTTTGTGATTTTCGCGAGAAAAATTCCAACAGGCCAAGCCAAAATTAAAAATAAAACACTGACGAGCAATTTCAAAATTTCTTGCATAATCAAAAAAGGTGAAAAGGGTTTTTATATTTTGGGAATTTGAACATAAAAAGATATTTACTTGAAAAATTTACAAGATAAGTTATCAATCAAAAGATTTATATACTACTAAATAATTACTACATTAATATGGAAAAAAATAAACCTAAACTTTATAGAGTAGATTGGGGGATTATAAGGTTAGATGAAAGCTTAATGAGTAGAGATTGTGGAGACCCTGAGTTCTTAGATACGTCTCAACAAGTTAATAAAACTCTTAGAGAGAGAGAAACATTATGTTAGAATGGGATATAAACTTTGGGCAGTTCGTATAGGTAGATGGGATGGAAAAGAATATGTGAAAGTTAATAATGGCAGTGAACCACGAGTTAATATTGAGCAGTAAATTATATTTACTATCCAACTTCTCATTCCTTCCTTTATCCCGCAAAATCTTTTTTCTTTTTTCCCCTCCACCAATCCCAAATTACAGGAATAAATGAAACAATAACTATCAACAAAATTACCCAACTTAAATTTTCTTTAATAAAATTTATGTTTCCAAAAAAATATCCTGCAAATAAAAATGCCCCGACCCAGCTGATTCCGCCAACGACATTATAAAATAAAAAAACAGGATATTTCATTTTTCCAATTCCTGCAACAAACGGAGCGAAAGTTCTGACAATTGGAACAAATCTCGCGAGCACAATTGTTTTTTTCCCGTGCTTTTGAAAAAATAACTTTGTTCTTTCAAGGTGAGCTTGATTGACAAATTTTGAAAAAACTTTTTCACCAAAATAATTTCCAATCCAATAATTTATTGTGTCGCCTAAAATTCCTGCAATAGAAAGAAGAATTAATAAAAAATAAATATTAAAAAATCCCGTGGCTGCAAAAGTCCCTGACACGAACAAAAGAGAATCTCCAGGGAGAAAAGGCGTGAACACAAAACCGGTCTCCATAAAAATAATCAAAAAAATAATTGCATAAACAAAATTCCCATAATTAGAAATTAAAATCTCAAGATACTTATCAATATGAAAAATAAAATCAATCACATTAATCATAAATTAAATTGCAATCTTCTCTTAATAAATCTTTCAATCTCTTTCAATTTTAAAAAGAATATATGTAATTTATTGTCTCAAAATCCGAAAATTACGAGTAAAAATTTTTCAGATCAATAATTCAAAATTCGCGACCAACTTTAATTCGGGATTTAAGAGATTAATTATTTTAAACAAATGCACGAAGCGCTAAATTTATAATTCTACAATTTTATAGTAGGTGTTGAAATTTCCTGCAAATTTTATTCAATATTTTTTATTCAGGCGGATCACTTAAAATTATTTCAATAAAATATTTAAACCAAATTGTCTAATTAATTAAATGAAGATTTCAAAATGGTTATACTGGACTCCGAGGGCTTTAGGAATAATTTTTGTAATTTTTTTATCCTTGTTCTCTCTTGATGTTTTTGAAACAGCGTCGGGGTTTTGGGAAATTTTTTTCGCTTTGTTTTTGCATAATATTCCTGCAATTATTCTTTTGATTTTTTTAATAATTTCTTGGAAACACGAACTTGTCGGAGCAGTTGTTTTTTCCCTTGCTGGAATTATTTACCTTATTTGGATTATAATAACTTCTTTAACGAATTCATTTGAATGGTTTTATTTTGTCTGGGTTTTGCAAATTACAGGCCCCGCATTCATTGTCGCTGTTTTGTTTTATTTAAATTGGAAAAAGAAAACTAAACATTAAATCCGCTGAGATTATTTTTTCTTTCAAGAACTTCTACTCTTTGTTGCAGATGATAAATTTGATTTGAAAGTTCTTCAATTTTATCTGTCATTTCAACTAATCGTTTTGCAAGTCTTTTCTTTTTTTCTTCAACAGAAGCAAAGTCCGGAGTTCCTGAATTAAAATTATTTTGATCTGAATTTTGTGAAACTGTTTTTGAAATTGCTCCAAAAAACCCAATTCCCGACGAGGAATCATCTTGGGAAGAAGAAGTTGTTGAAAAATCTCTTAAACTATTTGAAGAAGAAATTTTCTGTTTATTAAAATACTGCGTCAAATCAACGATATCTTTTTTCTTATTAAACCCAAAAAATTTCATTTAATTAAATAGATCTCGTATTTTTAAGTATTTCTAAATTCTAGTTCTTTTGTATTTTTCTTCGCGCATTTCAAATGGAAGTTTTTTTCTCTGAACTTCTACTTCGGGCCTTATCTGAGGAAGAACCATGTTCCCAGAAATTTCACGAGGAAGGTTTGGAAGTTCAAATCTTGGCTGATTAAAATTTGTAGGAGTTAAAACAATTTGTGAAAAATCAGTAGAATATTTCACTTCTTCTATTTTTTGATTAATATTTTCAGAAGTGTATTGCGGTGAATTTGAAGTATATATTCTTGAATTGTCCCTTGAAGCAGGAGGAGTTGAAATCCCAACAATATCTTCTTGAAAATTTATTTCTTGAATATCATTTACTTTTTCCAAGACCACTTTTGAATTAAAAAAATCTATTCCAAAAGATTCATGAAATCCGTTTGAAATTAATTCGGTTTTAATTTCTTTTTCCAAATTTTTTTCTTCTGGTTTTATCGTCGGAGTTCTGTCTTTTTCTTCTTCTTTTGATTTTTTCTCTTCCTCTTTTTGTTTTGTTCCTTGTTTTTTTTCTTCAGAAGTTTGTTTTTTCTTTTTACCCATTTTATTTAATGTTCTTAAAGGTATTTATATCTAACGCATAAAACTCATCAGAAAATTAATGCATTAGATAGATAGGAAACGTTTACTATTATTTAGGCGTTTACTATAGATTTTTCGAAAAGAATATAAGCAAGAAAAAAATATCAAGCTGATGAAAAAATGTTTAGTTTTATTTTCAGGAGGATTAGACAGCCGACTTGCAATTAAAATTATGCAAGAGCAGGGATTTGAAATAATCGCAGTTTTTTTCAAGCTTCCGTTCGGAGTAGGGTGTTGCAATGAAAATTGCAGTTTTAATTTTTCTCAAATGCAGGGAGTAAAACTGAAAATCGTTGACGTGACAAAAGGAAAACTTTTAGAAGAATATCTTGAGATTGTAAAAAAATTTGAACATGGCAGGGGTTCTGGATTAAATCCTTGCATTGATTGCAGAATTTTTATTTTAAAAAAAGCAAAAGAAATCGCAGACAAAGAAAAGATAGATTTAATTGTTACAGGCGAGGTTTTAGGCGAAAGACCAATGTCTCAACATAGAAAGGCGATGAAGGTAATTGAAGAAAAATCAGAATTATCGTCGAGAATTTTGCGTCCACTTTCAGCAAAATTTTTTCCAGAAACAAATGCTGAAAAAAATAAATTACTTGACAGAGAAAAACTTTATTCAATCCAAGGCAGAAGAAGAACAGAACAAATTAAACTTGCAGAAAAATTTAAAATAAATTTTCCCACTCCAGCAGGGGGCTGTTTGTTGTGTGAAAAAAATTTGAAAAAAAGGTTTCAAATTCTCCTTGAAAATAATTTTATCAACGACAAAACTCTTTATTTTTTCAATTTCGGAAGACATTTTTTTATAGAAAACTCTTGGATAATTTTGGGAAGAGATGAAGAAGAAAATAAATTAATTGAAAATGCAAAAATAGGAAAGTTAATCGGCCCGTTTAAAGACAAGCCAAGCGCAAGAACAATTAATTCAGAAAATTCAGAAAAAATTGAAAATCTCTTTGATGAATTAATAGACGCTTATGCAAAAAATTCAACTTTGGAGCAAAGAAAAAAATTTGAAGAATATAAATTGTAATCTGCAAAATTTCAAAACAATTTTAAAATATGCTTCTTATCATAACAATCTTTAAAAACATTTTAAATTTCAAATTTTAATGCCAACAAAACCATTAGTTCATCTCGCAATTAATGAAGGGAAATTTTTTGTAGAAGCGTTGAGAGAAGAAGCAAGAGAATTTAGATTATTAACGGATATACGAACTTTAAAGGTTTTTGGAAATTCTTTTTTCTCTAATATATGTAATTCAGCACATAGAGAAGCTAATTCTTATTTTGGAGCAAATGATTTTATTAATCCAAAATCTTATTGTATAGATCCATTAAATATTTGTTTTACTTCGGTGATGTATGCGCAAATAAATGATGAACAATATCAAAGAGCTCTTCCAATTGAAGAAAAGGCAAGGCAAGTAGCAAGAAAAGAAAGAGAACGACGGGAAAGGGGATCATATTTTCCAAGTGGAAATGCTGATGCTGACGCGGAATAATTTTAATAAATTTAATTTCAAAACAATTTTAAACTCCATCACAATTATATTTTTATGTGTAAGCAATGTCAAACAAATCCTGTTTACGAATTTACAAACAAGAGAAAAATTTGCAAGACCTGTTTTGTCCGCTGGTTTGAAAAAAAATTTCTTTATACAATTCGCAGATTTGAACTAATAAAGAAATTGCCTAAAATTTGTGCGCCTCAATCACAGCAAACTGCGGAATATCACGCAAATTTTTCTGCTGCGCAAACCAGCAATTTCTGTCTTTTCAATTTGAAGTCACAGCAAACGAAGGGGAATTTATCCAAATTGAAAATAAAAAAAGGAGAGATAATCTCTTACAAAAAATCAAAAAATTTCAGAGACATTGTTCTTGAAAGTTTGCTGAAAATGTATTCTAAAAAAGGAACAATCAAATTAGTAAAATCTTCCTCGGAAAATTCAAAATTTGCGAGTTCTTCAACAGCAGATATTGAAGCAAAAAAAATTACAGAAACAATAATTAAAAAAAATATTTTTGATTTGAGGAAAGAAAATAAGAAAATAATAAATCCCTTAATCTTATTTTTAGACAAAGAGGTCTTGCTTTATGCAAAATTGAAAAAATTTAAATTTACAAAACAAAAAAATTCTTCTAACAAAATATGCGAATTTATCGACGAGCTTGAAAAAAAGCATCCTGAAATAAAACAAGCCATTGTTCAAACGATTTTAAAAACTACATAAAAATTTAAATATCTGTTTAAGTTAAATAAATTATGAAAAATTGTTTGGAAAAAATATGTGCAGTTCTTGGAATTATTGCAGTCGGGTTTGTTGGTTATGGAAAATATTGGGAATCAAAACAACAATCAGTTATAATAAAAAATGTTTCTGTTTTATCAGCAGATCAATCAAGATATCACAGCGATTTATCATTGTCAATTAGTTATAGAGTAAAGGTTAGTGGAGAAGAAAAAAGAATTTATTTTCCTAACGGGAAATGGGATACTTCAATTCAAAAAGGAGAATATGTAAATATAGTTGCAGAAAAAAATTTTCCTGTTTTCGCGTCTTTTTTAACAGGCGTTAGTGTTGAAAAATTAAATCGTGAAAGTTTAGTTGAAGAATAATCATTTCTTCTCGTCCAATCTTCTTAAAAAACTGCTGATGAATTTTGCATTCTTCAAAGAATCTTTCATTTCAGTTAAAATATAAACCGGAATTCCGTCGCGGGTTTGCGTTTGGGTTTTTGCTTCTTTCTGAATTTTCTGATTCATCTTCTCGCTGATTAAAATTTCCTGATTTGCCATTGATGCGATTTTTTTAGAACTGGTCATCAAAGTTCCCAAGCTCATAAATTTCAAAACTCCTGCTTCTTGTTTTCCAATTATGCTTCCATATGAAACTGAAATTCCATAATCAATAATTTGTTTGTATTTTCTATTATGGTCTCTTAAAATTGCGTCAATTTCTTCTGCAAACTTCACAGCAGAAATTTCTGTCTTAAACGATTTTGTTTTCAAAGGAGAAAAAATAAATGAGAAAGAATCTTTATTTTCATAAACAAAAATTTTTTCGTCTTCGCTTAATTTTAAAATCATTTGCAAACTATCTTTAACGCTTGAGTCCCCTTTTGTTTCTGTCTTAAATTTTAGACAAACCACGCTAACAGGGTGTTTTTCTCCTTTAATTGAAAGAGATAATTCTGCTTTATTTTTTGAATTTGCGACGACAAAATTTTCTTTTTTTGGTTCAATAATTTTGTCAAAAGAATTTTTTTTAAAAATTTGCGAACTCGGCATGTGCCCAAAAAAACTTTTCTTGTAACCCTTTTTGTAAACAATAAAAAAAACAATTAATAAAATAATTATGATAAATAACCAAGAAAGAGGACTTGCAAAAAAACTGCTGATAGCTCCCCCTGATTTTTTTACCCCAATAACCTCTCCAGTCAGCGTCGCAGTTTGCGTAAACTTTTTATTTCCGTCGCTGGTAACTTCAATTTCATATTCTCCGTCAGGAGCAGACAAAACAAAAAAATCTTCTTCTCCAATTTCTAAACTAACATTAATTTGTTTTATTTCTTCACCGATTTTTACAAGGACTGTTTTATTGTAAAAAACATTTCCGATATTTTTTATTGAAAGTGTTTTGTTAATAAGAGTTATATCCACTTCTGAATTTTCTTTAACAAAAAAACTTTCTTCAGAATTTAATAAATTGGAATCAGCAAAAACTAAAAATTCTTCTGGGGGTTGTTCTTTTTCCGTCGGAAAATCTAAAAATTCTTCAATGGTCTGTTCTTTTTGAAGAAGTATCTCTCCTTTTTTATTTTTTATAATTATATTAGCTATTGACGCTATTTTGTCTCCTGCCTGATCTCTCAGAAGAGGTTTTATTCTTGCAATTTCTCCTGGTTGAATTTCAGAATTTTCAAAAACTATTTCCAAACTTGTGGGAATTTGAGAGATTGTAAAATAATGTTCTGCTTCACCCTCGTTAGTAATTTCTTCTTTAGAATCTTTTTCATAAACTCTTATTCTCGCTAAATATTTTCCTGACTTTATATTTGAAGGCAAGGTAAAATTAGAAATAAAATATCCGTTGACGACTGTGTCTGTGATTGTTTGCGACGAGCCGTTGTTCTCTGTTATTAAATTTATTTCAATAAAACCTTGAACAGAAACTCCTTTTGACTTTACTGCTTCGCCCTCGATAGTGATTGCTTCAATTGGAGAAAATTCAGTTTGTCTTGAAAGAATTTTTATTGTGATTGAACTTAAAATTGTAAAGTCCTTTGTCAAAATATTTTCTTCTCTGATGATTGCTTTTAATTTGCAAGTTCCTGAATTTCTCGTCGTGAAAGATTTTATTAAGGGAATTGTTGCAATGACTTGGCGTTCTTCTCCAGACGCGAGCGCAATATATTCTTTGTGAACATTTGTTTCTTGTCCATTGCAGATTAAATTAATATTCAAGAAATCATTTATTCCTGTAAGCGTAGTTATTTTTATTGGAAAAGTCACGATCTCTCCCATATTATACGTTCCATCTGGTTGTTGCTGAATTATCATTTCTGACGACGCAAACGAAATTAGAAAAAGCCAGACAAAAATTAAAATCAATCTCTTTTTCATTTTATTCTTATTGAAACAAATTATTATTTATAAATATTTGTGAGATGAAGAAAAACCTAAGCGGTTTCTTTTGGAATCTTCCCTTTTTGTTCCGGAGACAAGGCATTTTTTTATTATTCGCGACCTCGCAGTTATGGATTATTAGTGAAATCGCTCACCTCCAGTGATGCCTCAAAGATTTATAATTCAACTTTTTTGGGATTAACTTTGTTCAACAATTTGTCGACGAGAAATTTAAATAAGAAAAATTGAATATAAAACTATTTTTGCAAACGTCTATATAATTTAGCACATAAATTATTATAAACCCAAAAAAGATAAAATGGATTATACAACTGAAAATTTAAGGTAGCAATTTCCCGAATTAACAGGGAAAGAGGATTTAGTTCATCTATTAGATGCGGAGAACTTTGCAAAAATAGGTTTTTGAAATTTAATTTTGATTTATGCAAAAAATAATCAACTTTGTCGTCGGGAATTTTCCATAAAGTTTGCAAAAATATTTTTGCGACAGAAAAATGTGAATTATTCAAACTTCTCTGCGACTATATTTTTATGGTTACAACAATTTCCAAGAGTTAGGCAAACAAATTCCCCAATAACTGATTTTAAAGATTTTTTGGGAACACGACATTAAAAAGAATGAAATTAAATGCATTAATAAAATAAAAAATGCTATTAAAAAAATTAAATTCAATCAGCAGAATTTAAAAACACAAACATCTTCTTAGAAAAATGAAAGAGGAAAAATTCGTGGTGACTCCGTGGGAAACTCGAGGAGAAGTTGATTATAATAAATTAGTAAAACAATTTGGAACAGAAATTATTCCAGAAGAAATTTACAAAAAACTTTCAAAGTCGCATCCATTGCTCAGAAGGAAAATTTATTTTTCCCATAGGGATTTTGATAAATGGCTTGCGGCACATTCTCATGGAAAAAAAGTTTCTGTCTTGACTGGAAGAGGCCCGTCAGAAAAAATGCACATTGGACATTTGGTCCCGTTTTTAATTGCAAAAAATTTGCAAGAAATGTTTGACTGCGAAGTTTATATTCCAATTTCCGACGACGAAAAATTTTACGTGAAAGAAAATTTAAGTTTTGAAGACGCGAGAAATTTTTCAAGAGAAAATATTTTGGACTTAATTGCGTTGGGATTTGACCCAAAAAAAACTTTTATTTTTGAGGATTTTGTTTACACAAACATTTACAAATATGCTGCGCAGGTCGCGAAAAAAATGACTTACTCGACGGCAAAAGCAAGTTTTGGTTTGACTTCAGAACAAAATGTTGGCTGGAGTTTTTATCCTGCAATGCAAGTCGCGCACATTTTATTTCCGCAATTTCAAAAAGGCGCACACATGACCGTTGTCCCAGTTGGAATTGACCAAGACCCTTTCATAAGATTAACTCGCGACATCGCAATTCACAAGGACTTTTGTTTTATGAAACCCGCAGCGCTTCACGCACAATTTATTCCCTCGCTTCACGGAAATTCAAAAATGTCGTCGTCAGGAGAGGGTGTGATTTTTTTAAACGACGAGGAAAAAACAGTTGAAAGAAAAATAAAAAAATACGCATTTTCAGGCGGGCAGGACACAATTGAAAAACACAGAAAACTCGGAGGAAATCCTGACACAGATGTTTCATTCCAATATTTGAAAATGTTTTTTGAACCCGACGACACTAAACTCGCGAAAATTGAAAAGGACTACAAGAGTGGAAAAATGCTGACTTCTGAATTAAAAGATATTTTAATTGAAAAAATAAATTCATTTTTAAAAGAACACCAGAAAAAAAGGAGATGGGCTGAAAAAAATATTGAAAAGTTTTTGATTAAAAATAAGTAGAATTATAAAAAATTAGCTTGAACAATTTGAGTTATTGCTTGTTCTAAATTTTTTGATAAATATAAGTCAGGAAATTTTTCTCTCATATGTCTAGAAATAAAATGGTTAGATACATTTTTAAAATCAGTGGATTCTACTCTAATCCTATTTTGGGTAATTGCTCCTGCTTCAAAATAAGCAACACGAATTATTTTAGGAATTATTGTTAATAATTCTTCTGGATCTTTTGGAGATTCAAATTCAGGATAAATACCTATCCCCCACTCATATAATTTATCTAAATGACAATAACTTGATATTTTAATCCCGTGCGGATTACAATTACCCTCTACTATATAATTATAAACCACCCCTTGACTTTCTTTTGGAAGTTCTCCTCTATGTTTTCTTAAAATTCCTTCTACAAAAGACATATAATCTTTTACTTTTGTTTGTGTTTGCATTATGATGTAACTTTATAGAAGTATATAAACTTTTTGGAAGAAATTTTTAAAAGCAAATTTAAATTTGGCGCTATCGCGCGATTTATTATGATTAATAATAACTTACTCGCGAAAATATCGGGGTTGGTTGTTGAATAAAATTTTAATTTGTTGAACAAACGAGTTTTGGGGTTTTTATTATCTGTTAAAATAATCCGCGCGCAAGTGCGCTAATTTCTTTTGTGTGAAACACGAAATTTTTCTTTCTCAAAAAAACTTTAGGTGATTGAGACATTTTAGCGCTAAAAAAGCTTAATAGAAGTTTGTAAAAATATATTTTTATCTTGATTTATGCAAAAAATAATCAACTTTGCCGTCGGAAATTTTTCATAAAGTTTGCAAAAATATTTTTGTGGCAGAAAAATGCGAGTTATTCAAACTTCTTTTTATATGCAAAGAGTTGGAAAAGGCAAACCTGAAACTCATTATGCAGTATTTGTTAAACCAACAAGAAAAAATTAATTCTATAAATATTTTTAAACTTAGTTAGATAAAAATAATTACGCGTAGATAGTTTATCGGTAGAATATGACCTTGCCAAGGTCGTGAGCCGGGTTCGATTCCCGGTCTGCGCATTTTTTATAAAAAATCTTTTACTTTCCCAAATTCATAAACAAAATTTTCTCCGACGACAAATACTTCAAATTTCTTTAAATCTTTTTTTGGTATTATTGAAAAATCTTTTTCTTGTTTGTCTAAAAAATTTATCGGGGTTCCTACATTGATTGAAAAAAAGCTCGGGAGAATTATTATTTTTTTGTTCAAAAATTTTCCAACTAAATAACATTTGAATTTTTCTTTTTTTATTTTCAATTTTGGAAGATACCACTTAAATTGTCGCGTTGTCAAATTGGAAAGATAAAAATTGCGAGTTTGCATAGCAAAAAGATTTGGGCAATACTTCGCCTCTCGTTGCGATTGGGCTTTAGAAATTTTGGGCAATTTTTTTATTTTATCAGAAATAATCACGCTTGGATGTAAATGCCCCATTACAATAATTTCTGATTTTTCAATTATTTTTTTTGCAGGTATTTTATCTCCGTGAATAAAGAAAATTTTTTTATTTAAGTAATGATCTTTCATTTTATTTTCAAATGAATAGTCAATTGTGTCATGATTTCCTTTAATTAAAATTATATTTTTTTCTTCAAAGTTTCTTTTAAGAAATGCGAGAAATTCTCTGAAGTAATTTTTTTCAGAATATTTATAAGAGAAAGAATGAGTTAAATCTCCGACGACAATTATCTTTTTTGGTTTTAATTCTTGAAATAGTTTTTCTAATTCTTCTTGAAGTTCTTTAAATTGAGATTCTGAAAATGAAATTCCAAACTCTTTTATGTCTGAATCAAAACCAAGATGAATATCTCCAATTGCTAAAATTTTTTCATCTGGAAAAAAGATTGATTTTTGTTTTAATAAAAACCCTTCACCCATATATCTCCCCATAATCTCCCATAAAATCTACTTTGCTTTTTTTGCTTAATTCTTCAAGATAAACTTTGTGCATTCTTCTTAAAAATTCTTGTTTGTCTTCAATTCTCATTAAATCAGAATGTCCTTGCAAAATTAAATTCAATGCAAATGGGCTTGGAATTTTTACATAATCAAAATTTATTTTTATTTTTTTTCCTTGAATCCATTCTAAAACTTTTTTTGCATTTTCAATGTCCATTAAGTCCTCCATAACTTCTCTTCTTGCCTCGTTTAAAATAGGAAATTCTGAACTTATTTTTCTCACAGCGTGAATTAAAAAATGACTTTTCATTTGCTGTTTTTTTACATTTTTTCTTTGGCCTTTGTAATTTCTTAAAATCATTAACGCGCGCGTCGCGCAATGCCTGAATCTTCTTGTAAGAATGTCTGTTTTTTCAATTGCATTTCTTAAAATTTCCTCGAAATTTTCTGTATTTAATTTTGAAATTGCTTTTTCTAATTCTAATTTTTCTGCGCTCGCAAAATAAAATCCTCTGTCGCTGATTCCAATTTCTAAATCTCTATTTTTTTCTGTTGTGAGCAAATATCCAAACGCGCGCGAAAGAGCGTCATTAACTCTTCTGCCATACATTGAATGAACAAGCAAATAATTTTTATCATCTCTTTCGTCAATATATTTTTCTACGACAATATTTTCTGAGTCAGGAATTTCCAAAAATAAAAACTGCTGATTAAAATATTCAAAGACTTCATTTGCGATTTTGTCGTCGACATAAACATATTTTTTAATGAATTCAATAATCTGAGTTTTTGTTTGTTTTGTTTTTAATTTTTGTTTTAGGAATTTTCTAAATTCATTTATTTCCAGCGCGGACTCAAAACTAAGAGGCAAAGATTCTGAAACCCACGACGGAATTGTCGGCGAACGATTTCCTGCGGAAATGACATAAAGATTCATTCCTTTAGTATATTGATAAGAATATTTTTTTCCGCCAAGAACAAACACTTCACCTTTTTTCATTCTGCTTAAAAAAGATTCATCGATGACTCCAATTTTTTCCATTGACTTTGCGAGCTTGACGGTTATAAAAGATTCTTCTGGAATTGTCCCGACGTTTGTCATGTAAATCACTCGCGCGAGCATTCCTCTCTTTCCAATTTGTTTTGTCTTCGGGTCATACCAGATTTTTTGATAAACATGACTTTTTTCAAGATTGTATTCTCCAGTTAAATAACTAATTATTGAAAAAAAATCTTTTTTTGTTAGATCTTTGTAGCAATAACTTTTTCTGATTGTATTCAACAATTCGTCGATGTCCCAATTTTTATTTATTGCCATGCCGTAAATTTGCTGTGACAAAACATCAAGACAATTTTTTGGAAACTGAGCTTTGTCAATTTTTCTTTCTTTCATTTCTTTTTGAATAATGCAACATTCAATTAAATCGTCTCTGTCTAAAACAATAAACCTTCCTTTTGCAGTGTCGTGGAGTTTGTGTCCTGCTCTGCCTACTCTTTGCAGTGCTCTCGACGACGCTTTCGGACTTCCAAGCAAAATTACTAAGTCAATATAGCCAATATCAATTCCTAATTCCAAACTTGTTGAACAAACAACGACTTTTAATTTTCCGTCGCGAAGTTTTTCTTCAATGTCAAATCTGTGTTCTTTGCTTAATGAAGAATGATGCGCTGCAATATTGTCGTCGCCATATTCTGTTGGAAATTTATCTTTTAAAAAAGAAACAATTCTTTCTGTCGCTGCACGCGTGTTTGTAAAAATTAAAGTTGTTTTATGTTTTTTTACCAAATCATTTACCAATTTGTACATTTCGTTTCTTGGATTTTCGTGAAAAATTAAATTTTCAACAGGACTTAAAACTTCTAAATCTAATTTTTTGTCAAGAGAAATTTCTGCAATTTCAACTTCTCTTTTTTCGCTGTTTCCCACGAGAAATTTTCCAACTTCTTCAAGCGGAGAAATAGTCGCGCTCAACCCAATTTTTACAGGAAAAGTTTTGCTCATTTCGTTTAGTCGTTCCAAACTCAAGCTCAAAAATGTTCCACGTTTGTTTCCAAGTGAGTGAATCTCGTCGACAATACAGAATTCTACGTCGGAAAAAAACTCAACAAATTTTTTTGTTGTCAAAACAATTGCAAAAGATTCTGGAGTTGTAATTAAAATGTGCGGAGAATTTTTTGTCATTTTTGATTTTTCATACGCAGAGGTGTCGCCGGTTCTTACAGCCACGCGAATTTTTTGCAATTCAATATTTTTTGATTCTGCGAGTTTGTAAATTTCTTCAAGTGGCTCAATTAAATTTTTATGAATGTCGTTGTTCAATGCTTTTAGAGGTGAAGTGTAAACTGCGTAAACTTTATTTTTTAAACAATTTTTTTCTGCTAAATTTACAAGATGATTTAAGATTGATAAAAAAGCAGTTAAAGTTTTTCCTCCGCCAGTTGGAGCAGAAATCAAAATATTTTTTCTTTCCCAAATTTTTAAGACCCCGAATTTTTGCGACTGAGAAAAATCCTTGAACTTTGAAAAAAACCATTCTCGAATAAGCGGGTGAAAAACTTTCTGAATTTCTTCAGTATTGTTTGGTTTTGAAATTTTTACGTTGGTCATAAATGTAGAATAAATTTAATAAAAGTAAATGAATTAATTGGTTTAAAAGATTTTTGGGTAATGGAATTAGTTTGAAATAAAGGGGGAAAGATAAGTTTTTATAGAAGAGGGAAGTATAAAAGTTATGGAAGAATATTCTCAAAAACCAGAAGATAAAGCAAGACATAAACTAATTAATCCGAATCTAAAAAAAGCAGGATGGGAAATTCAAAGTTATAAAAATGCAAACGTCCAAGTTATGAATCCAAAACCTGGAATGAAAATTCACGATCCTGCATGTGGAACAGGGGGATTTTTACTTTCAGCATATAATTATATTGTAAAAAATAATAAATTAAATAGAGATGAAAAAGAAGAACTAAAACACAAAACATTTTCTGGAAATGAAATTGTCCCAATGGCTGCGAGATTATGTGTTATGAATTTATATCTTCACGGAGTAAACGGAATTGAAAATCCAATAAGTCCTGATGATTCATTAAAGAAAAATCCCGGAGCAATTTACAATATGATTTTAACAAATCCCCCTTTTGGCAAAGCTTCTTCTGAGACAATTATAACTGAAGAAGGAGAAACCGCAAGACAAAATCTCACAATTGTTCGAGATGATTTTTGGGCAAAAACGAGTAATAAACAACTTAATTTTTTACAACATGTAAGAAGTATATTAAAAATAAATGGAAAGGCTGCGATTGTTTTGCCAGATAATGTTTTATTCGAAGGCGGAGCAGGAGAAATAATAAGAAAAAAATTAATGG
>Ga0209518_1001173_pt1 | contig 29685 bp, 17 predicted proteins | sample RifGroB1_FD_183993 | JGI IMG/M metagenome (GOLD analysis project Ga0209518, IMG submission 183993) | Groundwater microbial communities from Rifle, Colorado, USA - Groundwater B1 (SPAdes) (version 2) | ecosystem: Environmental > Aquatic > Deep subsurface > Groundwater | place: Rifle, Colorado...
AGGCTGTCGATTATTGTTTAAATTAACTCGGACACCGAGCGGAGTCGAGGTGTCACTTCGGCTCCGCTCAGTGACCGCCTGCCGAAGGTCGGGAAATTTTCATTTCTTTAACCCTGCACGATGCAGGGTTTTCCTGTCCGACTTGATTTCATGGATGAAATCACGGAGGACTTCCCCCTTGTCCTTAAAGTCTTAAGGATAAGTGGGTTAGGGGGTTTGGATTTGCCACCCTCAGGAAAATCTGAAATAAGGAATATTCGATTAAAACGAGAAATGGATTAATAAGAGAAATGAGAAAACGATAGGTTAGAAAAACTTGCAAATAAAATAACCCAAAAAATACTGCCACAGAAAAAAATCCCTCCCACAAAAAGGATTGTTGGTATCTACTTTACTTGACAGTATATTTGTAATTTAAAATCATTCTAGTATAAATAAAAAACGACATAAAAAATTTTTATTTATTTATAAAGATTTCTTTATGAATAAAAAATGAATAATTAAGATGAGTAAAATATTATATTTTAATACAAATAATTCTCAATTTATCATTATTTTATTAAAAGCAATTTAAGTAAAAATTATAGAATAGATTGTGTTATTTTGGTCATAAAGTTAAGGTTAAAAAAAATGACAAATATGAGTCTTTTTAACTAGGGTAAAAAAAATATATTATAAGAATTCAATGGGATTATTTTTTATTTAAACAAGTAAAAAAGAGACAAGCAAAAAATAAAAAAGGGGAAAAAATGAAACTATTTTTATCTATTTTTACAGGGACGGTGAGTGTTGCACTGACAGCCGGTTTTGTTTTTGAAAAGCCGATTAAAGAAAATATATTGAAACAGCCGGTTGTTTATGAAATTGTAAAAGAAGGAACAAGTGTTCAAAATGACGACAATGAAGAAATTGTAGAAACTGAGGTAGTGGTAAAAAACAGGATTATCAATGAAGACCAGATCGTTGATGTAGAAGAAATCAGGAAAGAAAAGCAGGATGTCAAGGTTTTGGTTGAGCAGATACTGGAAATTAAAAGAGATAAAGTGAATGAGTTTGTCAGTGAAGTGGATATTTTAGATGAGAATATATTAGAGCAGATTCCGGCTGAAAAACCGAAATGGTTTTTCAGTACGCCCAAAGACAAAAAAAACGAAACCGTCTATTTTGTGGGCGAGTCTTACGGTGAAAAAAAGTATGAAAATGCTTATGAAGATGCAAAGGTTTCGTCTATGGTGGAGCTTTGCCAGTTTATCAAAAAACAGGTGGATGTCTTGACGAGTAAAGTCAGTTCAACGGTCTCCAATGAAAAGACAACTAAAATCATTCAAAGAATCGCCTCTATTTCAAAAAATACTTTTATGCGGGAAAGCAAGGTTGTGGACCGTTATTATATTAAACTCAAGCCCACAAAAAAAATCCCTTTTGTGCATTATAAACTCTTTGTTTTAGTGGCTTTTCCCAAGAAAAATGTGGATGATGCAACGAAAGAGAGTTTGATTTATGAAAAAGAACTTTTAAGAGGAAGTATGTCTGAGGAAGATTTTAAAAAAATGGAAGGATTGATCGATGAAATCGCTTCTTTTTCCAAGCAGAAAGAAATGATGACTCAGATTGAAAAAGAGCGGAGAATGCTTTTTGAACAGTATAAAATTGAAAACCTTTATGCCAGAAACGAGTTGGCGGAATCCAATGAAGCAAAAGGAAGGCTTCAGACTGCTTATCGGCAGTATCTTGAAGTCTTGGCGCGTATAAAGCCGATAATTGAGAAGCAGGGAGAGTGATATGAAACATTTGTTAATCAGCGGATTATTCGCAGGAAATGCGGTTGTTTTCGGAGTTTTAAATTATCAGGTTTATGTAAAGCCAAGCGTTGAAACGGCGGGTGTTTTAGAAAAAAAAGACCCGGTTGTGAAAAAAATTCAATACAATACAGTTGTCAATAAAAGAACGATCGAAAGAAAAAAAATTATCAGTATTATAGAAGAAAACAAAGTGCTTGAAAAAATGGTCAAAGAAGTATTGAAAACCAATGAAATTCCTTCACCTGTACCGATTATGATCCGAAGGGAAAACATACTGGAAGAAAAACCGGCTGTAATGCCTGTGTGGGTCGTTCAATTTAAGCAGCCTGACGAAAAATTTATCTATTTTATTGGTACCCGCACCAAAGCCTTGGATTCTGAAACAGCTCTTTCGGATGCGAAAAAAATTGCTCAGGAAGAAGTCTTTAAGTACATAGGTATTAAAATGGATTATGAGATGCGGATTGAAAAAATCAGTGAAAAAACAGAATATGACGAAGATATTCAAGAACAGACTTATAAAGAGATTCAGTCTTCCGTATTGGGAAATATATCAGGTATTGACGAGATAGTCAAACAAAATGCATTCTATTTTAGAAAAGTGAAAGAACCGGACGGAAATTTTTATGAAGGGCATATTCTGATTGCCTGCGATAAAGATAAGATGACAAGAGCGATTCAGGAAAGTATCGATAAAACTTTGGGCGAAGTCAGGTCAAAAAGCGATATAGCAGAGGGTGTAAAAAAAGAAAAAGAGAGAATCTTAAATAACTTAAAAGCAAAAAAAAATGAATTGATTTTTTTAAATGAAAAAGAAAAACAAGCCTATGAAATGAAACGCAAAAGCTATGAAACGATAGAAAAAGCAAAAGGGATGAGCGATTTGAGTTTTAAAGTTTTTCTGGGTGAAAAATACCTTTTTTTTCAGGATGAAAAAGAAGCAAAAAAAATCCTCAATGAAGCTTACCGTGAGATTGAAACGAGAGCCAGAAACCTTCAGGAAATTATTGAAGTGGAAGAATCGGTTTATGACGGTCTGGAAACCAAAATCAAAAAAAGAATCAAACGGGCAGATATGTATTTTAGAAAAGGAAACTATGTCGGGGGATATGATGTCAATCTATCAGCTTTGGAAGCTCTTCTTTCCGATTATGATAAGTTTAAGGCAAAGGGCATTTTAAATACTTACCTTAATCAAATTGATGAGCGGCTTTTTAAATACCTTGAAAAACTGCCTTCCACCCGATACGAAGACTTTGATTCTGACAATGGAAAAATAATTTTCAAAGGCAAGGGGAAAGGAAATATCTACGCTTTTTTTAATAATGCCGGGCAGCTTCTTTGCACAAAAATGAGTGAAGAAGAAGGAACGGTTTATGCTTTTTACAGCGGGGATCGGATTATCTATAAAATGATGAAGATGAAGGATGAGAAGAAACAGGGAGAGTCTGTGCGAAACTTTGCCCTTTACGATGAAAAGCAGAATTTTATTAAAGTGATTAAATAAGAAAAATTTCAAAACCTTCAACTTAAGTCGATGGTTTTGAGTTAAATTTAATGTGCAATAAAAAAAAGGAGAGTTTATGAACTGGAAAAGACTTTTATCAGTTGCTGTGTTTATGATGCTTATTGTGTCGTGTGTGCCTACGCCAAATTTGATTGTGAAATCAAATAAGGAAGATACAGAGTTTTTTTATGATGGTGTTTTAATCGGAAGCGGTAAAGAAGCTTCCACCATTATTACAGACCAGAGAGAATATATGAATGATTATGCCGGAAGACATACGGTTGTCGCAAAAAAAGAAGGTTATAAGCCGGTACAGGTTGTGATTCAGCCGAACTACAACAATATGCACGATTCAGGAATCCATATTTTTGTCTGGACCCTGGGCTGGATCGCTTTAGAGCCTTTATGGTATTGGGTGCTTCAGGGCTGGAGATATGAGGCGGAAGACGGAAGCAATAACCTGTTTGTCAATGTTGAATTTAAAGAATAAAAAAAGAGGAAAAGTATGAAAATTAAATATTTTATATTCATTGCGGCTATCGGATTGTTTTTCGGTTGTTCAAACCGCGCCTTAATTATCTCTCAGAAAGGGGGGGAAAGGGATTTATCAAAAAAAACAGAATCTGAAAAAGCAGAAAAATCAAATAATAACGAAATTAAACTTTTAATTGAAAGCGAACCTAAAGACGCGAGAGTTTTCTGGAAAGTAGTTTCTTCAACCGATGAAGTTTCCAACACAGGAGAGCTTTATCTGGGAAAAACACCGATTAAAGAAAACAAGATTCTGGATATTAAAGGATTAAGTGAAAATAATGCGGCAAATGTTAATATCGAGTTAATTATCAAGTTGCCGGATCATAAAGAAGAGAAGAAAAGATTTGTCGCAAAACAGATCATGGAAACAAAAGAAATCAGTGCATTTTTTGATTTGAAGAAGAAGGAAGATTAAAAACAGGCGTTATTTTTTCTAAACTCTTCTGAGGTCATCTTGGAAGGGTTTGGAGAAATTGAAAAAATAAAGAGGGTGATAAAGTGAAAATGGTTTATGGCAGAGTGTTTTTTTTTGTGATTTTTGGAATATCCTTATTTGCTCAGCTGGATCCCGGAATTACAAAAAAAAACATTAAAATCACTTCCGATCCTGTAGGAGCAGAAGTCTATCTTCTGATAGACGGGAAGTTTGAACTTCTTGGAAAAACACCTCTGGAAAAAGAAATTAAAATCGGAAATAAAGATTTAAAATTTATATTAAACGGATATGAAGATTTGATAATCAAAGTCAACTCTCAAAATATGAAAATCTGCCATGGCAAACTCAAGGAAGGTGAAAAATACAATCCAGCGCTTCAAGGGTCTATTTTATGGAAATTCAGGGCAGGGAACGATATTACCGCAGGACCTGTGGTCGATAAAAAAACAATCTATTTCGGCGGTAAGGACAATAAGTTTTATGCTGTTGATATTGCAAGCGGAAAGCCGATTTGGTTTTTTGAGACGGGTTTTCATATTCAATCAAGACCTTTAGTGGCTGATAAAATGGTTTTTTTCGGTGCAAACGACAATAAGTTTTATGCACTCCGGAAAGAGACAGGCGAGCTTTTATGGCAGTTTCAAGCAGAGGACTGGATTAACGGCAGTATTGGGTTATATCAGAAAAAAATTATTTTTGCGAGCAAAGACAACAAAGTGTATTGTTTAAATGAAGAAGACGGAACCGAAGTCTGGCGGTTTGAAACCGAATATTCGAATTCCGGTGGTGTGTTGATTGAAGGAAAACAGGTTTTTGTTGGGAGTGAAGACGAAAAACTTTATGCTTTAAACGCGGATACGGGTGAAAAACTCTGGAGTTTTAATGCGAAAGACAAAATCATGACCCGTGCTGAAGTTTTTGAAAAATGGATTGTAACGGTCAATATCAGCGGAAAGCTTTATCTGATCGATAAAAAAACAGGAAAAGAAGCCTGGAAAATCAAACTTGGAGAAAACCCTTCCCAATTTTTTCTCGAAAAGCAAATTTTGTATATTAGTGCTGAAAATAAAGTTTATACAATCGATTTAAAAGCAAGAAAGAATCTTTGGATTTTTGAAGCAGGGGATACGGTGCCTGCAATGCCTTTTGTAAAAGACAAGCGGGTTTATTTTATCAGTGCGGACGGAAACTTTTACGCTTTGGATGCTTTGAAAGGCAAAAAACTCTGGAGTATCGAAACAGGCGATTGGTTTGGTTCAACGCCTGTATTTCAAGACGGAAAAATCTATTTTCCGAGTGGAAGCAAGTTGTTTTGTCTGAATAGCGGGAAGATAAGATAATGGTTTTTTCGGGGAGGCTTTATGGTAAAAAAATCGGTTTTGTTTTTTCTTTTGATCCCTTTTGCATTGATTGGATTTGAAGGAAATCTTGAGTCTCAAATCAAGCAGGGAAGAGAATTAATCAAAACAAAAAACTATAAAGAGGCGGTAAAAGTCTTTGAAAATTTCGGAGTTCTTGCCAAGTCTGAGGTTCAGGATCAAAGGGACGAAATTCTTTATCAGCACACTTTAAAGACGGTGGGCTGGCTGAAAGGACTCGTGGATTTTGTTCCTATCGAGGAAGAAATAAAAAATGCGAGAAAGCTTGAGGCTGAAAAAAATTATGAGGAAGCAAAATTAATTTATTTGAAACTAAAAGAAGATACTCTTCAAAATCAGATTGATCTTTCACCCTATTTTAAAATTCTTTCAGAAGGAAGGTTGGAAGAATTATTGGTTTTAAAAATCAACCAAGGGTTTGACCGTCTGGAAGAGAGTTTCTTAAAAGATTTAAAGCAGGATAAAAAAAGGAAAAAATCAATTATTGTTTCTTTTTCAAAGGAAAGTGATTTTGAAGATTTATTGAGTCAATTTAAAACCGGTTTTGAAAAAAGCGCTGCCTTTATTTTTATTCAAGAAGAATGGAAAGAAAATCCAAAGGAAAAAATTAAAAAAGCGGCAGAAAAAAATATCAACCTTATTATCATGGATTTTTATGATATTGAAAAAAATCAACTTGAAATCACTTTTTTTGATCCTTTCAATAATAAAAAGCTCGTAACCATCCGTTTCAACGGAGATTTGATCAAAAATGAAAATCAGAAAATCATAGAGGCAATTATCCAAAAAATTGAAATACAGTATCAGTCTTTTTCTTCTCTGGAAGAAAACGATTCTTTTGTCTGGACTTTCCAATCAGACGGTGTGTTGCAAGAGGAGAAACAGGAATCGCCCAAAGAAGAGTTTTCCGATCCGAATTGGCGTGCTTATCTGGATCGAAAAATTTATGACAATGAGTATCTTATGATTGACAGCTTACTCAATCCTGAAGACTTGGACAGTTTTTTAAACGCTTTTGCCGAGATGGAAGAGTTTAACAAAACCCATTTCCTGAAAATCCCGATTGAAGACTATCAGGAAAAATACAAGGAAATTCTCCGGGAACTTTTGATCAGTACAACTGATATTCAGGAATACCTGATGATGATGGAAGTCGCACTCAAAGACGGCAATACAGAAGACTATTTAAATAACTATGATCTGGCAAAAGACAGTCTGAAAGACTTATTGGAAAACTATCCGCCTCTTGCGTATATTATTCAGGATATGGAAAAAGAAATCGATAGAGAGCATGATGCAATTGAAAAAAAACTGGAAGAACAGAATTTCTATGATAAATCTTTTTGTTTTTATCTGGGTGCGGTTTATGTTCAACAGAGAACTTATGAGTTTTTAAACAATCAAAAGTTTGATAAAAATATCGGAGGAAGCCTGCTTTTTGGAATCCCCCTCAACGACAGTACTCACTGGATTGATCTCTATTTTGATCTGAAAGCCAATGCGTTTTTCTTTAAAAAATCGCTTTCCTATGCTATTCAGAGTATGAATATGGTTTATTATCAGGTGGATTACCAGATTGCCGGAGATTTTCTTTTAGGCTTTGAAGCAAGGCTGAAAAATATTTTGGGGATTTCTCTTTTTGGAGGAACCAACTACACAAATCTGAAATCTTCTTCTCCTCTGCTTTCAGGATATGACAGTAAAATAAATGCAATCGGCTGGAAAGCGGGAGCCGGAGTTTCTCTCGATTTTCTTTTTATCCGGCTGGAAGCAGTTTATGAAATGGGGAAAACGGAAAAATTAAACCACAAAGGCTTAAGTTTTTATGCTTATTTAAAATTGGGAGGGTATTAAGATGAAAAGCAAGATGGTTTTATTGCTTGTTATGATTCTTTTTTCCTGTACCAAAAAACAGCTTCCGGTGCCTTTGAGCGAACCTTTTGTGGCGGAAGGCTCCAATGGAACTTATGCAGATAAAATTGTTGTCCGGTGGACTCTCTATCCCGAAGCGGTTTCTTATACGGTTCAGCGCTCTCTGGACGGCACGAATTTTACCGATATTGCAACAGGGTTAACAAGTTTAATCTATGAAGATACAACTGCCGGACCCTTTGTTTATCAATATAAAGTGAAAGCGGTTCTGGCGGGCGGAGAGGCGTTTTGTATCAATCAAAGCAGCGGCAGAAGAAATTTTCAATATCAATTAACATCAAAAATTCCGTCCGTTGATCAGCTTGGGATTAATCCTTATGGGATTGTTATTCTTTCAGACGGATCTATGCTGGTTTCAGACATCACCAGTTCTAAGATAAAAAAAATCAGTGCAGAAGGAACACTTCTTTCCTCTTTTGGAGGATACGGAGGCAGTAACGGTCAGTTTATATGGCCTAATGGAATTGGTGTAACTTCTGAAGGAAATATTTTAGTGGCGGATTATTATAATAACCGTGTTCAAAAATTTGATTCCAGCGGCAATTTTTTAAAAAAATGGGGGCAGTATGGAACTGGGAACGGTCAGACAAGTGGGATAAAAGGAATTACAGTTGATAATAATGGAAATGTTTATATTACAGATCATGGGAATCATCGGGTCCAAAAATTTGATTCTGAAGGAAATTATCTTTCCCAATTTGGCAGTTCTGGAACAGGCGACGGGCAGTTTAACGGACCGGATGGAATCGTTTATCATTCCGGAGGGTATCTTTTTGTGGCCGACCGGTATAACAACCGGATTCATAAATTTGATTTAAACGGGAATTTTTTGTTAAAATGGAGTGTGGGAGGAGAACCTCACGGGTTGGTTTTAGACACCGGCGGGAATCTTTATGTATCTGATTATTCAATTGGTCAGATAAAAAAATATGATGCGGACGGAAATCTTCTTGGTGTGATTGGAAGGAGCGGAACAGGAGACGGGGAACTTTCAAATCCTGAAGGAGTTGCTCTTGATAGCTCCGGAAATCTTTATATAGCTGATGCAGGAAATAGGAGAATTCAGAAATTTTCTCCTACTGTCAGTACATTGAGCTGGGGAAGCCAGGGAACAGGGGATGGGCAGTTTAGTGTTGCCAGGGGAATAGGCGCCGATTCTTCAGGAAATGTCTATGTTTCTGATTCCGGCAGCGCAAGGATACAAAAATTTAATTCAGCTGGAGTTTTTCTTTTAAAATGGGGAAGTTCGGGGTCGTCTGACGGGATGTTTAATCAACCTATGGATTTGCGGGTTGGAGCGTCCGGGTCTGTTTTTGTTTTAGACCAGTATAATTATCGTATCCAGAAATTTGATTCAAACGGAAATTTTCTGCTGAAGTGGGGAGTGTCCGGCAGCGGCGACGGGCAAATGAACCAGCCGTATGGAATGGGCATGGATAGTAGCGGTAACATTTATGTTGCAGATACTTACAATCACCGGATTCAGAAATTTGATTCAAACGGGAATTTCCTTTTCAAATTTGGTTCTCAGGGCAGCGGCGATGGTCAAATGAGTTATCCGAGAGATGCGGCAGTTGATTCATCCGGCAATATTTATGTAGCGGATTATTCGAATCACCGTGTGCAAAAATTTGATCCGAATGGAGGTTTTCTCTCAAAATGGGGAACTCAGGGGAGCGGAGATGAAAATTTCTCTTATCCCGCTATGATTGAAATCGATTTATCCGGAAATATTTTTATCAAAGATAGTTCTTATCTTCGGAAATGGACTTCTCAGGGAAGCTTTATCAGTAAAAAAAGTTTTTATTACAATTCTTTTGCTTATGATATATCCGGAAATTTTTATTATGCTTCGAGCTATACAATTACTAAAGAATCTGCAGCTTCGAGTTATTTTCTCATGAAAACAGGGATATCGTCGAAAACAGACGGATATTTTGGAGAACCTCTTAAAATAACTGTAGATTCATCAGGGTATCTTTATATTGCAGATTTTGGGAACAGGCGGATACAAAAATTTGATTCCAGCGGAAATTTCCTCTTAAAAAAAGACCTTAGCTATCAGCCAAGAGATATTGAAGTGGATATAAACGGCAATGTGTATGTTGCCGACTATTATCAGGTCTTTTTGTATGATTCCGGTTTTAATTCAATCAAGACTTACACATCAGGGATAACAGAGCCGAAAGCGATTGCGGTTGATTCCAGCGGAAATCTTTATTTATCCTTAAATCAGCATAAAATAACAAAAATTGATCCAGCAGGCAATGTTTTAAAGTCATGGGGAATCAATGGCAGCGGTGACGGGCAATTTTCATATCCTTTTGGAATTGCCTTAGACTCTCAGGGAAATGTGTATGTTGCAGATACTTACAATAACAGGATTCAGAAATTTGACTCAGAGGGGAACTTTATTAAAAAGTGGGGGAGTTCAGGCACAGGGAATGGACAAATGAATGCTCCAAAAGACATATTCATAATAAATGGACTGGTTTATGTGGCGGATGCAGATAATAGACGAATTCAAATTTTTGATTTGAATGGAATTTTTATATCAATAATAGACGGAAGCAGTTATTTCGACTTTCTTTTAGGTCTGACCGTTGATTTATCGGGTAAAATCTATGCAGTGGACAGCGGAAACAACAAAGTCCATGTTTTTACAAGCAACTAATAGGGGGCGGTATGAAAAGGTTTTCAGTTTTATTATCATTAGTTTGGATTGTTTCCTGTTCTGCAATAACCGTGACCCCGGTCTATGAAGAGAAGGCAGTGGATAAAAATATGAAAAACAGATATTTTTTTATTAGCTTTGTGGTGTCTGATGATTCAAAAGATTTAGAAACAGCAGGAAAAATTAAAATTCTTCTGGAATCGGCGGCCGTTCGGCAAGGGTATTTTTTTTCAGATAAAATCATGGAATTAATGAAAAGTAAAAATCTCAAAGTAAAAGATTTTTTTATGGAAAGCTATCTGAAAGGATTGAGAATTTATACAGAAACAGATTATATAGTTCTGATTGAAATACAGGATGAAGAAATTAAGCTTAATAAATTCTACCAGAAAAAACTCAATGAAAAGACAGTTTCGCAGACCGCATTGATTATCCGTTTTATCAATACGGAAAAAGGAACAGTGGAGGGAATCTATTCGTTTCTGAAACAGCCTGACCTCTATGACGGGAAGTTTTATACCCGATCTAAAGGCTTTGATTTAGAGGAGATAGAAGAGTCTTTCGAAGCTTTTCTTGAAAAACTGAAAGAGGAGGAATAAGATGAGGAAGATTTATTTAATCGGCTTTATATTTTTTGCAATTCTTTCAGGATCGATTCTTTGTTCTCAGGACATTCTGGATCCCGGAATCACGAAAAAGAAAATCAAAATTATCAGTATTCCAGAGGGAGCATCGGTTTATGTCAAAATGACAGCTAAGGGAAAATTTAATCTGGAAGGGCAGACTCCTTTGGAACTCAATATTAAAATCGGGTGGAAAGAAATTATCGTTAAAAAAGACGGATACGAAGATTTTAAGGGAAGAATCAATTCCCAGTCCATGAAAGAATTTACAGCTCAAATGAAAAAAATACCGACAGCTTCACTGGATATTAAAACTTTACCTGAAAATGCTGAAATTTATCTGAATGGAAATAAGGCGGGAGTCAGCGGAAATGTGATTGCCGATATTAACCCGGGCAAATACAAGCTTTTGATTCAGAAGGAAGGTTTTGAAAATCTGGAGGAAGAACTTGATCTTTCAAACCCTGTTCTCGTTCAGAAAATCTATGAGCTTCGGGAGCTTAAGGTGGAAATCAAATATGTGGAAGAGCTGGCTGAAATCGATGTTGAACCGGATGTGAAAAAGTTTTATGATGCTGAAGAAATTTTGGCAAAAGAACTTCGGGATTCTCAGGTGGAGATTCAGGTGACTCCCAAAGTGATGGGAAAAATCAAAAAAATCGCTTTTCTGGAGGAATCGGAGAAACTGGAAGAAAAAAGTTTTGCGTCTGCTTATACGGAATATCTTTCCATGGTTTTGATCAATCGGAAGATCGGAGTTTTGGAAAGGCTTTTTCTGGAAAACTATCTGAAGGGAAAAGGGTGGAATGCAAAAGATGTAAAATTTCCAAGTAAGGCGAAGGAACTAAAGGAAAAATTCGGTATTTCCCATATTGGATTTGTTAAATACAGCAAGAAGTATGTGCGTTTTAAGGTTTTCAATCTGGAGACAGCAAAATCGGAATTGAATATTATTTTAAAAGGACCTCACCGTTTAAAAGGAGGCGCTGTTTTTCTTGAGACAATCTTTGACAGCGTAGATGTGATTGAAATTCTAGTAGGAACCAAAAGTTGGAAGGGAGTGGGATGGGATATAAAAAATTCTATTATATTTCCGAAAACAATCCAGTTTGATAAAAACGGAACTTATTATTGGAACTACGGTGTTAATTCTAGTGTAGGAAATCTGGGGGCTTTTGTTCAGACAACGGATGCCCGATCAAAAGGAGAATACGGAATTATTCGTCTTTCTAAAAAGCCTTATCAGATAGACTTTTATCAGAAGGTTTATAATACCAGCCCGAGCAATCTTAAACTGGTCGGAATATTTGATTTAAAGAATGGAAAAGATTTGGAGCTAATTATTGTTCCGGCAGCAATTTTGAAACGGGGTGAAAATTTTGAAAATGAGTCTATGCTACAGAAATTTGTGCCGGGAGAGGAATAAAAAAGGGCAGGGTAGCCTGTATTTTTTTGTCGGATAAAATCCCCTTGTTTCAAAACGATATTTTTTGTAAATTTAAAATATGGAAAATGAGAAACTCAAAGAAAATAATCGAATAGAACCGGAGGATTTTTCGCCTCATTATGAGGCAAAGGTAAAAAAATACCGTCCTTTGGCAATTTTTTTTCTGATTACAATAGGTCTTTCTCTTCTTTCGCCGTTTGTAATCCTTGCGTTGGGGGTCGAAAAAGAGTTTTTTCAATATATTTTTGTTTTTATTGCCGTGCCTTTGATTATTACGGTGCCTTTGGTCTGGAATTTAAACCGCTGTCCTGCCTGCGGAAAATATATGGGGACAACGCCGGGAGTTTACTGCGGTAAATGCGGAGTCAGAATTCGAAAAGACTGATATTTTTTAAATGGTTTCAATTCTTCGATTTTCAAAAAATTACCGCTATAAAAAGTCAAGGTTTATTTTCTTTTTTCCGATTTTATCTTTATGAAAAAATTAATCTGTTTTGCTTTGATTTTAAATTCTTTATCTGTTTTTGCCGGATATCAGGAAACTGAATTGGCTCAATACGCCGATCTGGCAATTGAAAAGAAAAAATATGATTCCGCGATTATTCTACTGAACGCTTTGTTGAAAAATTATCCTGATAAAGAAATTTATTTGTCAAAAAGAGGAGCGGTTTATTATCAAGCCGGAATGTTTGAAAAAGCAGAAGAAGATTTAACAAAAGTTTTGACTCTATCGGAAAGAAAAAAAGAGATTTTAAATTATTTAGGATTGATCAATTATAAGAAAAAAAACTATGCTCAGGCGCTAAAGTATTTTTCAGACGGGATAGATTTGTATCCGGATTCATTTGATGGTTTTTACAACCGGGGACTCGTTTATTATCAAACCGGAGAGTATGGTTTATCGGAAAAAGATTTTCTTGAAGCTAAAAAAAAAGCTCCTGATTTAATTGAAGCGGAATATCAGCTTGGATTGGTTTGTTATCAAAAAAAAGAATTTGAGAAGTCTCAGGCAGCTTTCAGCCGTTTTCTGGAAAAAAAGCCTGATTTCGCGGAAGGGTATAATAACCGTGGGCTTTCGTATTACGCTTCCGGTTTGTTCGATCAAGCTCTTTCAGATTTTTTAAAAGCGATTGCTTTAAAAAAGGATGAAGGGGTGTATTATGACAATGCGGGACTGGTTTATTTAATTTATAATGAATATGAAAAAGCTTATGAATTGTTTGAAAAAGCGAGTGTTTTGTCGCCGGTTTTTGATAAACCTTATTATCACAAGGGATTGATTTTTTATTGTCAGGAAAAATATCAAGAAGCGGTGCAAGAGTATGGAAAAGCGGTTCATTTGAATAATGAGAACGGGTATTTTTATAATTCGAGAGGAAATGCTTTTTTTTATCTTAACCAGTTTGAAAATGCCGAAAAAGACTATTTGAAAGCAATTGAGATTTTAAAAAACTATTCTTCAGCGTATTATAATCTGGCAAATACTTATGATAAAATGGGGCAGAGGGAAAAAATTCTATTCTTGTATAATCAATCGATTTCTCTCAATCCTGAGGACGGCTGGTTTTATCACAATCGCGGGAGATATTATTTTAAAGAGAAAGATTATCAAAATGCTTTAAAAGATTTTGAAAAAGCGGTTGAACTGAATCCGGCCGATGAAAAGTCTCTTTTTTCAAAATCCCTTGTATTGTTTAATCTGGGAAACTATCTTGAAGCGGTGAAAGGGTTTGAGTATTTGTTTTATCAAGGTAGTCTGAAAAATCTTTTTGAAGTTGATTTTCAGAAAGATGAGTCTTTGCAAAAAGATTATTCTGAATCTGAAAGTATAAAAAAAGAAATAGGATTTTATTTATACCTTTGTTTTGACAAAATGAATGATGAAAATGGAAAAAAAAGCTATCAGAATTTTTATAATGATAAAAAAAGAGATTCATTATAAATCTTTATTTGTTTTAATGTTTATTTTTTGTTAAACTTAATAGAATGGGTTAATAGAGTAAAAATGACAGGAAAAAATGACAAACAGATGTATGAATAAACCGACATTGTTTTTTGAAAAAAAATAAAAGATAGATAACTTGTTGTTGTTGAAGCTTTGTTTTTGTTGTTAATGTTTTTCTTTATTGGTATAGAAATTGCAGGATGTGTATTGCGTGAAGTATGTTTTTTATATTTTTTTAATAAATAGACAGTAAAAATGTATTTATGAAGGAGGAAAAAATGATGAAGAGATTGGGGATTCTGATCCTACTTATGGGCTTTGTCAGCGGCATAACCTTTATGTCCGGCTGTTATAGCGGAGAATCAATTGGTTCAACCGGAGGGTTGAAAGGTGTTGTTGTTCAGCAGGATGGTACGACTCCTGTAGCTGGAGCTGAGGTTTCATTTACCTCGGGAACATGGGTGACCACAGCCACAACAGACACAAATGGAAATTTTGTGATTAAACTTCCTGCGGGGAAGACTTACAGCGTAACGGCAAAGTATCCTGGTTATCAATCGGGAACAAAAGTTTCAGATAAAGTCATTGCAAATCAAATCAAAGATGTGGGCGTGATTCAATTAAAAGCCCTTGGAAAACTGATTGGAAATGTGAAAGCTTCAGACGGAAGTCCTGCAGCTGGTGCAACAGTTGAAGTGAAAGACGGAAATGGAAATGCTGTCGCTTCAGGCACAACGGATGGAAATGGTAATATTAATATTACCGGAATCCCGGAAGGTACTTATACAATTGTGATTACAGGAACAAACGGCGAATCTGTTACGATTCCGAATGTAGTGATTTCTGGAAACGCGACGACGAATATTTCAGATGTAAGAACTACTTCCGCTACTAATAAACTGACTGTAAACGGAACGGTAAAGAAAACTTCAGATGGTTCTGCTATAGGAAAAACAGGGGGCATCGAGTTTAAAGAATCATCATCAGGAACGGTGGTGCATACTTATAATATTGATCTTTCTGCTGGTACTGGATTTGTTCTCCAGGGAGAAACGGGAGTTGTTTCCGGTACTTATGATGTGAAAATAACAGCGGATGGATTTTATCCGATTACAATTTTCGAGCAAAAGATTTACAGCAATAATTTTACTCTGCCTGCAGTCTCTTTGACTTCTACCAGCGGCACAGATAAAACAGGAACCCTGAAAGGGAAGCTGGAACTGGATTCCGGAAGCGGAGTAGGTGGTGTTTATATTACTATCTTTAAAAAGAACAGCGGAGAAGCGGAAGCAAATGAAATTACTGCTATTGATCAGGGAGTAACCATTTATGCCAGCGCTGCTTCTTTAGCTTCCGGTGTTTTTAATATTCCGAACATTCCTGTCGGGGATTATTATGTTCAGTTCAGGGGACCTTCGATTCAGCCTTTCCAAATATCGGTTGAAATCAGAGAGGGAATTGCTCTTGATCTGGGAATAGTTATTGTATCTGCCAATTACGGTATCAGAGGAAAAATAAAAGATCAGTTTGGAAATTATGCTAATGGCGTTACAGTGATTTTGAAAAAGACAAACGGAGATGTTTTTGGAACTACTTTAACCAATTCATCCGGTGAGTTTTCTTTTGAAAGCGTAACTCCAAGTACTTCAAGCTCGACTGTGAAATATCAGATTGAAGCGGCAAAATCAACTTCGGGAGAGGATATTGGGTTTGACTATAAGGTTTTTAATAATAATGGAGACTATTATCAAGTCGGAATTGTTAAAACCGTGGTTTTTACCGAAGCAGGAATTCTTACTTTAAATAGAAGTGTGGGAACTGTGACCGCAACTTTATTAGATACTCAAAAATCAGACTCGCCAGCAGCGGGAGTAGTGGTTAAGCTGATGTCAGGGACAACAGTGATTGACACTAAAACAACAGGTTCTGATGGGAAAGTAAGTTTTGAGAAATTAAATATTTCTGGATCTTCTTTTGTAGAATCCGGAAAAAACTATAATGTTCAGGTTGACGCTCAGGGTGTTTATCTTTCTCTTTCCTTGACAGGCGGTTCTCTTGCAACCTATCCTTCTGCCGGGCTTTCTTTGACAGCGGGGTTGGATAGAAAAACAGGAACCCTTTCAGGAAGCGGAATTCAGGTCAACGCAAAAGATACCAGCGGAAATACAGCCAATGTGACTGCCGGAAGCGGAACTGTTCATATTGTGAATACTGAGCTGGGTATTGATATTACAGTTCCTATTCAAAGCGACGGAACAATTTCTGTTCCAGATCTTCCTTATGGAAGCGGATATACTATTACTTTAACTTATAGTTCTGATTACGACCCGATCGGAGCCAATAATGTTACCATTGACGGAGCAAATGAAGATTTGGCTGTGCTCTTGGGGGCTGCTCTTGTCTTTCAGCCTGCCGGAAGCGCTACAACAGGCATTTCTCTTACAGTTAATGGCGACAGCGGTCCATTATCAGGAATTACAGTTGTTTTTACGAATAACGCGACTGGCGAAACCGTAAGCAGAACAACTGGATCAGATGGAAAAGTAGACACAGGCGCAGTGTTGCCTTTAGGCGAATACACAATTACGATTAATTCTGAATCATCTCAGTCTGATGCAAACTTAAGCTGGCAGTACCAGACTCAGACTACCAGCGTTTATGCAGGTGTTGTCGGGCAGTCTGTGATTGTGACCACTCCGATTACTCTGACAAGAGAAAGTACGGGTAGTCTTGTTCTTACAGTAAAAGAACTGGATGCTTCAGGTGCTGAATATGCTCTTTCTAATGGAGCATCGGTTACTTTAAATGGAACGACTTCAGCTTCCGGAACAACGGTCGGAGGAGCGGTTTCTTTCTCCAGTTTAAAATATGACAGCAATTATACCGTCACTGTTTCTAAAAGCGGTTTTACAACCATTACGAATTTAACAGTCGGAAAAATAGAAGGGAATAAAGCTATGACTGTTCTCTTAAGTCCTGATATGGTGGGAACTTATGGAGGCGGAAGCGTCTATAAAATCAGCATCAGTATTACAGGCGGAGCGTCAAACACAACGACACTTGTTCTGAAAAAAGACGGGGCGGCTGTCGCAAGCAATGTATTGGCTTCTGGTGTATCTTCTTATGATTTTACATCGCTTCTTCCGGGTAATTATACAGTTACAGCTGAGAAAGCTGACTATAATGCAATTACAACAGAAGTGATTAAAATTGTCAACGCTAATCAATCAAAAACAATTGCCTTTGATGATAACGGAACTGGTGGAACAACAGCTGGAAGCATTAAAAGAGCTACGGTTGCGGTGACTGTCCAAAGATTAGACGGAGACGGAAATCTTCTGGGAGCAGGAATAGGCGCATCGGTCACTCTTGGCGGTGTTTCCGGAACAGAGTCAAACGGTGTTTATACATTCAGTAATGTAAAATACGGACAGGGATCTCTTTCTGTTGCTTTAAGCGGATATCAGCCGGCTCCATATACAGAAACTCTGACTATAGAGACTGCATCTGTTTCAACAACGGTAGGATTGACTAATGGAGCGGCTTATACAATCAGCGGAACAATTTCCGGCGGAGAAGCCAATGCCACTACTCTGGTTGTTAAAAAAGCAGGTGTTGTGAAAAAGACAGTCACTGTCAGTGCAACAGGAGCTTATACTATTTCAGGTATTACTTCCGGATCAGGATATACGGTAACAGCCCAAAAAGCCTATTATAATGATATTGAATCTGGAAGTTTTAATATTACTACTGCCAATGCAGCTGGAATTGATTTTGCTTATGCTGACAGCGGAAGCGGAGCAGGAACTATTAAAACAGCAAGTGTTGTCATCACAGTCAATAAACAGGATTCTGCAGGAAATAATCTTGGAACAGTGGGAAGCACTGGGACTGTAACGATAAGCGGATACACTGCGGTCAGTATTGCGAGCGGAACAGCAACTATTTCCGGCGTGAAATACGGTACAGGTCAAAGCTTTACAGTCAGCGGAATAACAGGATTTAATAACGGTTCAGGAGTGGTTGATGTAACCGGGGCAAGTGTTTCAAAAACAGTAACCCTTTCACCGACAACCAGAACAATCAGCGGAACTATTTCCAATAATGCGGATAGTCCAAACACTGTTCTGATTCTTAAAAAATCAGGAATAGAAGTAGCAAGACAAACTGTCAGCTCTCCTTCTTACAGTTTTACCAACTTGGGCGCTTATGCAGATTATACTGTTACCGCTCAAAAAACTTATTATAATGACTTGACAACTGCGGCGATCGACACAAGAAACGCAAATGCAAGCATTTCTCAAATCACTTTCGCCGATTCAGGAACCGGAAGCGGTGCGGGTGAAAGAAAAGTGGGAACTCTTTCCGGAAGTGTCAGTTTAAATGATCCGGCAGGTGAAACAGGAAGTATTATCCTTTCTTATGTCAGCGGACCAAAAACATTCAGTTCTCAAACCCTGACAGCGCCTACAGGAAGCTTCAGCCTGACAGGACTTTATGAAGGAACCTATACAGTTAAAGCAACCCGATCCAATTATCTTGATAAAACGATTACAGTTACCGTAGTAGGAGCTACTTCAGCAGGAACCATGAGCTTGGATCCAAATTATGGAACCGTTCTCTTTAATATTTCTGCTGTCAATCCGATTGCAGGAGATACTGCGGGAGGAGCTGCGGTTACCTTCAATGGAAGAAGTTATACAGCCGTTACAAGCGGTTCAAATGGGACACTTTCTCTTGGACTTTCCGAAAAAATAAAAGCGGGAAGCTATTCTTACAGTATTTCAAAAGCACTTTTTGAAGCAGGTGTGAATACTTCAGGAACTCTTAGCGTTACTGCCGGAAATCAGACTACAGTTGACGCGACACTCAATGCCTATGCTCAAATCATCGGTACTCTTAAAACTGGAGCAATTGCAACGATTACTCCGGGAAGTGTTTCTCAGACTAGTAATGTGAGTCTCAGAGTAACAGCAGGAACTTATTCAATTGCTATTACCAATATGGGATTTGGATATGACAACCTGTCTGCAAGTAAAACACTGGTAGCGGGAGAAATCTGGAACCTGAATACCGGATGGACTGGAACAGGTGGAACCGATGTGAATGGAGGAGTGAATGTAACTCCTTATACAATCAGTGTTTCAGTTACAGGACCTGCGACTTACACAGTCGATGTTCCGGGGGCAGTTAAAACTTCAGCCACTTCGTTTACAGTAGCTCGAAACACAGCTTATACAGTAAGCTTGACAGGACTCCCAACAGGATATACCAATAAATCTCAGTCTGTCACCAGCAGCAATGATCCTGCTAATAAAAACAAAGCGGTATCCTTTACTCTTTCTCCTGCGCAGATTCGTCTGACAGCAGATATGGCAGATACTCAGTTTAAAGTTTACGACAATGCTAATATTTTGGTAGCGACTTACAATCAGGTAGAACTGGATAAAACTTATGCGATCAATCCGGGAACTTACCGGGTCGATGCATTGAAAACCGGATTCGTTATTACAGGGGCAACTCCTGCGCAGGGAACTTTCCAGACGATTGCGGAGGGAGTAACGAAACAATTCAGCTATAATCTTCAGTCTTATGGAACAGTAACCGGAACAGTCAAAGATTCTGCAAATGGCGATATTCCTCTGGCAGATGCGCTACTTGCTTTTACAGGACCGGAATCAAAACAAGTTTACTCAAATGGAGCAGGGCAATTTACCTTAAACTTAAAACCTGGATTCTACACATATACTGTTTCTAAAGCCGGTTACAGTACTAAAAATGGAACCATTTCTATTACTGGCGGAGGAACACAGGATTTAACCGCATATCTGAATATGGCTGGAATCGGTTATGTAACAGGGCAAGTCGTTTCATGGGCAAACAGCGCAACAGTCATTCCAAATGCAACTGTTAAGCTTTATGAAGGCGGAGTGTTAAAAACTTCTGTTACAACAGATTCTCAAGGTCGATTTACGATGAGCGCTGATGTTTCCAACAGCTACTCAATCAATGTTGACGGATTGACCGTCAATGGGGTGATTTATACAAACGGTACTAAGAGTAATATCAGAGTTAATCTGAGCCAAACTACGGATATTGGAAAAATCTATATGCCGGTCAATACCGGATGGACTCCAGGTTATCTGAGCGGAACCGTGATTGATGCGGTAAGAGGAAATAATACAAAAATTGCGAATGCAACAGTTGAAGTGAGAATCGGAGGATCAGACGGACCGATTGCAACTTTTGTTAATACAACAACAGAAGCAACTGGTACAACTGCTTCCAATGGAACTTTTACTATTGGAAACTCAAGCAATGCGCTTCTTTCCGGGCAAAGATATACAGTAGTCATCCGGGCTTCCAATTACACAGCTGCAGTCATCGATGTCAATGTGAATGGAGATACTTCTATGGGTATTGTTGGTCTTTCTCCTTTGGTAGCTCAGGGAGAATTAAGGATTACTCTCCGATGGCAGTCTGACGGATATAACTATGGAAGCGGAGTTGAGTGTGAAACTGGTTCAAGCTGTTACTCTTCTTGGACAAGTGACTTAGACGGGCACTTAGTAGGGCCTTCCGGTTCTAATTTCCATGTCTGGTATGGCAAAAGAGATAACCGGCCTAATGCTTATCAGGATCAGGATGACACTGTGAATTGTACAAAAAATGGTGAAACGATTACAATTTATGCTGCCAATACTCTTCCAAACGGAGTTTACAGCTATACAGTCCATAACTACGCTAAATCAACCAGTACAAATTACTTGTCTGCAAACTCAAACGCGGTCGTTCTCGTTTATGACAGCAGGGGAATTCTTTCAACAGTTGAAATTGAGCCGAATGCAAAATGGGCTTCAAACGGCTGGAAAGTTTTTGAACTGGATAAAGTATCCAACACTTATAGTGTCAGGGTGTTTAATCAGGCAAGAAATATCACAACTTGGAGCGGTGATGGATCTGGAGTCAGAAGTACGGGTATGACTTATGAAGAAAATATCCTTTCTGAATCTATTTCAACAACTCCAAAACAATAAGGAGTGATTCTGGGAAGAGAGATTTTCTCTCTCCCCTTTTTTTACTGCCCCGTGAAATAAATTTTTCACGGGGCTTTTTGTATTTTAGGAAATAGAAAAAAAGGACTTTTTCTGATAAAGAAATAGTCTTAATGTCTCAAAGGAATTGTTGTTTTCTGACAAAACCTTAAAGGAGTTTGGAATGAATTTTAGAACTGTTTTTTCTGTACTCATTCTTTTTTTATCTTTTTTTTCCTGTAAAAGCAATCAAAGTTCTCCTGATTATAACCCGACTACCACATCTGAAAGAGTAGGAACACTTTATTACGGTGATTTCAGCAGCCAAAAAATAACAGTGACAGCCGATGGAGAGAGAGCAGCAGGTTATCCTTATATCAACCTGACAAAAATATCGGGAATTCCAGGAATGACCGAAATAAGATCAATTGCCGGTATTCAGGCTTTTAAAATCTGGAACAAGAAACAGGCTTTTGCCTATACTGAAAAAGACCCGACTCATCAGCTCTGGCTGGTAGTCAATTATGGAGACATGATCAATCAAAACTGGATTCCGATGCAGATATCAGGTCTTGCGGACGAGTTTGGTAAAACTCTTTCTGGAACCTATACTTATTTAAACAATCCCATCGATGTTGCCACAAAACATTTTCAAAGTAATATTACAGCAGGAGACACTGCAACAGGGCACGAAGTAAACACAAATGCTCTTCGTTATGCAGGAGCTTCTGGAAAATATGACGAACAGGTTTTATTTTTTACTAACTCCAAAAATAAATCCATTGAATGGGTGAGGCTTCCAAAAACAGCGGATGACCAGATCGCTTATAAAGAACTGCGGAATCTGACAGTTTTAGATGTGGATGGGGATCTTGACCAGCCCTTGGGGATTGTTTCTCCGGTTGATAATGTTTCAACCAATCCAAGCGGAACCGAGCTTTATGTGACTTCGTATAATAAGGCAGTTTATAAAATTACAGTTTACGGATACACTACTTATTTAGGAAATAAAGAAGTGCCGGTTATCTATGCTTCCAGTAAAAAACGGATCATAGATTACAAAGCAATAACTGATACGAAAGATGATACTACAATTTCTCTCGGCGGTATTACAACGGACGGAACTTATCTTTACTATATTCTGTGCCATACAGAAGGAACCGGTACCTCGGCAGTGACAAAAATGAAAATTATTCAAGCTCCAATGACCGGATTGGACAGTACAACCTATGCTACGGCTCATAAAGTGGTTGCGACTTTTCTCAATGCTGTTCCGGGGGATACAGCCAGCCCTAGAATTAACAGCGCAGCATGGAAAGGGATCGAGTATTATACACCCGACAACGGGACAACCAAAAAACTCTATTTGACAGACAGCGGAAGCGGAGGAATCTATGAAGTGGATATCTCCTCTTTTAATGGAACAGAAATAACTCTTTCCAGCGCAAATGTTTTTGCGGGGACCCCTGCGTTGGCAAATGGTGGAGATACCGAGGGAGTAAAAACCGAGTCAAAGTTTAGGGCTCCTTACGGTCTTACAGTCGATAGAGATTATAATGTGATGTATATTACAGACAATACAAATAAAAATATCAAATATATTACTTCCATGAATTCCAGTCCGACAACGGTGAAAACATTGGGAATTAACGCAAGACAGACCGAGTTTATGTATGACCCGATCGGAATCACAACTCCGACAACAAGAGGAAAGGATGTTGATTATATTTACGCAGCCTCCGGAAGCGGATATGTGCTCAAGAGAATTAATATAACCAATAACTATGCGGTAGATGAAAAAGTTTTAAGCGGAAGCCCTTATGGACTCTGGGATATCAAGGTGGTAGAAGAAGAGTATGAGGAGAATGGCGTAAAAAGAAGAAGAGACCGATATATTTTTGCCGTTGAAGTGCATAAAACAGCCGATGAAGCCAGAATTACGGTTTATGACCTTGAGTATTTTGATCAAAAGGTTCTCTATACTATTTCAGGAGAGAATTTTGGGAAAAACGGAGCTTCCATTACTTTAAATGAAACAGCCACCATGATCTGGGCGGCGGGAAGGTATGTGGATCTGGAAGGCAACCGCTTTGAGGGAAAAATTTATCAGATGCCGATTAAATACGAATCAGAAACGAATAAAGCAGCCTGTACCAAAGAGTCAGATGACACAGCTCTTCAAGTTTTAGATAAACTCCCGTGTGCGCTCAGCACAGAACCGGCTGTTTTTCTTCAGAAAGTGGGATACAATGCTTTAAGTGTGGCTTATATGAAAGATAATGTGAATAATGCGAATTATCTTTTTGTGACCAGCTACCGTTTTGAGGAACCGGACCGTTATAAGGCCTGTATTGACCGTTTCCCGATTAAAACAGTGCGGGGGGATGTGAATATTGACCCCGATGGCGCGATTTACTGCTATTGGATTTCAGACGGACATAATCCATTGGATGCCAATGAGGACTCGATCAGGGGTTCTATCAATGAACTGACCCAATTTATGACTGTATCGGGAAAATACCTTTATTTTGTCAATATGTGGAATACTTTTGCGGGGGAAGACGGACCCTACCGCCTTTATATCATAGATGGAACCCAATCGGCAGCGCTTTCCAGACCATCGAATACAACCGGAGTCGGAAAAGACGAACGCTATGAACTGATGTTTGATAATAGATATTTTCGGGCAATTGGAGTCGCTGTGGATGGACCCCGCGGAAAAATCTATTTTACCAGTGATCAGAGCGATCTGATTACGGTCAGATAGGGGGATAAAATGAAAAAAATAATTGTTCTGATTTTAATCATAGTTTCAATTATAGCCTGTAAGACAAATGATCCGACTTCTTCGAGTGTTACCACCGTTGTTCCCGAAGAATCAAAGGAAATCACGGTTTATATTAAATCTCCCGCTTACTCCTATTATAATATTGAGTGGGAAAGTGCTGACGCTTTTGATGATCGAAAAATCCTGATCAAAGCCAAGGTCTGTTATACGGATGCCGTTAATATCAGCAAGGTAGAGTTTAGAGCAAGTTTTAATACTGATTTAACAGGGAATGAAAAACTTCTCGGAGAAGGGACGCTTTCCTCTGATACAGATACAGAGACTACCAATGGAACAGCTGAGTGTAAAAACTATAAATACTATCAATATGAATGGAATAAGGATTCAGGAACCGACAGCCGTTATCTGACCGGAATGTATTATATTCAGGCAAAAGTCTATGATACTGAAGCTAATTCAAAAGGAAATTCGGATTTTGTGGTCAATTTTAATCTGGATAAAGGATTTGAAACAGAAGAATATAGAACTGTGAATCCAACCGGGTTAAGACTTTATAAATATATTCCAAGCAATATGCCGGCGACAGCAAGTCCTTTGGTAATGGCCATTCACGGATGTTCCCAGAATGCGGGTTCGTATTCAACCGATACAGGATGGAATCAACTGGCGGAACAGTATAAATTTTATGTAGTCTATGCCGATAAACCGGGAAGCGCCTGTTATGTCTGGTATGATGAGCAACACCAGAAGCGAGGGTTTGGAGAAATTCGGGCAATGGCTGAAATGGTGAACCGGATGAAAACTGCTGTGAATCCAAGCGGGACATTGAAATACAGCATCGATGCAGCAAAAGTATTTGCAGAGGGTCTTTCAGCCGGAGCAGGAATTACCTCGAGCCTTGTGGCGGCTTACCCGGATATATTTAAAGCGATGGCTTTGAAAGAAGGAATTCCCTATAGGGCAGCAACCACGCTTTCGGCAGCGAATGTGGCCATGGCAGGGCTTTATCCTGATATGGTGGATAGAGAGCATACAAAAACAGACGATTTAACAATCATTGACAATAATTTTACAGCCAATCCCCCGGACAGCGCTACTTATATGAGTACTGTTTTTTATGCTTTAAACAGCGCCTATCTTTGGGGTATTTATGTGACGAATTACAGCAACTATTCGTCTTATTACTGCAAGCCTCTAGAAGATAATTTGGCGACCAATGCGGCATTAACGAGAAATGCTCTCCTTGACCCGAATAATACCTGGTATAAAGACTGGGATGATCTTTGCACGGTTTATAATGATACTACAACGAAACCCCGTGTGATAGTTTTTCAAGGTTCAGGAGATCAGACGGTTTATCCTCAGAACATGGTGGAGATTGCCGAACAGTGGGCTTATGTTCATCGATTAAGCGGATTGGTCAATAAAAAAACATTCAGTAATATTTTGTGGAAATACTACAATGCTTATTACGGGGCGTTATTTAGCAATAATCCTGCTCTTCTGGATGATGAAACCGATATTCCTGCAACCGGCAGCGCTTTTTCTCCATTGCTCAATAATGATGCGCCTTATTATATGGCAACAGTGTGCTATTATACAGTTGGCGAAGCGTGTACAAAGATGAAGCACGGCTGGAGATATTACCGCAAATTTTTTGTCAAGGAAGTGCCTTATAAACTGCCGACTCCATCTGAAATAGAAGTTTTTACCGGAAACGGCAAAGATGATAACGGAACTTTTACAGATACAAGCGACGATACGGACCGGCAGTATAAAATAGTGCATAAAACCTATAAAAATGCAGGCGGACAAAGCGTAATCGAAACTTATTATGTGGCAGGACCTGCCTATGACCCTAGTAAACCCGATAAACTTCTGGGAGATATTACCACTGATACGACCAATACGGGTAGCGCAGTTACGAAAGGAATGGGACATGCTATTACGGTGAATCCCCGGGGAGTGGACACAACCCTTACAACCACAAAATACGATGCAAATGGAACCGTGATTGGAAGCGGAACAATAACTAATCCGCAGGGTGGGAAAATTAATAAAAATGCAAAAGATATAGGGCTCAATTCAACCTATATTATAGCTCAATTTTTTGGAATAGTGAATTAAGAAAAAAAGAAGCGGATTTTAAATCCGCTTCTTAATTTTTTTTGTTATATTTATAGTGTAGGGAAATTGGTATATTAAAGGTATTGAATACAAAGTACGATAATAAAAAAGTTAATATGCGAGGAGTATGGAAAATGAAATTAAACTTAAGTCTTATTCTATTTTTAATGATTTTTGTTTTTCAGTCAGGATTTGGAGAAGAAAAAACTTTAGATCAAATGATTTCAAAAGAAGAGCAGGGACTTCAGTCTTCTGAAAGAGAAAAAGCTTTTATTCAGCTGGAGACCGATGTCAATAAAATGCTTTTGCAAATCAAAAACAACATGCCTGAAATCTATAAAAAAGTCTGGTCGTTTAATTTACTGGAATATGATTTTCAAGATATTATGCAGACCAATATTCAGCTTTTCAATCAGTTGATCTCGATTCAGGAAAAATACCGGAACGGCTTGGAAAGCATAAAAAGCCAATATGAAGATACAGAGATAAAAACACTTGAAGAAAGATTCCAGACGCAAACAGAAGTCCTTTTTGGAAAAATAGAAAAAGAAATTGAAAAGAGCGTGGGAAAAACTTCCCGGCAAAAATTTCCAGATGAAATGAAAGCTCAGAAGTTTATGGAAACTAATTTTGCGGAAATCCCTTATTTTGTCAAATTAAAAAAAGTTTTGGCAGCGATTCAGGATATTCAAAAAAAATATGAAGTAGAGTATAAAGATTTAAAAACCAATTTAGTAAAAGAAAAAGAAAGTATTTTAGAGAGAAGAATACAGGCGCAGAAAGAAAGAGATGCTCAATTTGATATCGAACTTGCGAATCTGAAACCTGAGGAAAAGAAAGAAGAAGGTTTTATGGATGATTTTTGGGTGGGAATCAAGATGGGAGCCAATTTTTCGACGGGAAGCAAGGGAGGCGATTCAAAAGCAGCTCCGGGCTATGGACTGATTGTTGAATACACTGTTTTTAGAATCCGTCCGATTGCATTTGAAGCTTCGGTCGAATTAAACTTGAATTATATTCAGAAACCAATTACGATTCCAGAAGGAACTATTAATACAGATTATGTGAATATTCCTGTTTTTGCAAAAGGAAAATGGCCGGCGCACATTCCGGTTGGTTTTGGTGACTTGACTCCTTTTATCGGAATCGGGGTGGATCCTTATTTAAAGCTTTCTTCCGCGTTTAAAGTAAGGGATGATTTGGGAGGAAAAAGTTATATTTTCAATTCAAAAGGCGTCAATGTCGGGTTTGTCTGGAACCTTGGGGGAGAGCTGAATATACTGGATATTGGAACCGCGACACTCGAATTCCGGATGAGTCTGGGGGCCAGTTCAGGAATTCCTGCAAGCACAATACCACTCTCAAAGGTTGATTCTAGTTTCTCAGATGTTTATATCCCAGAACAGAGGCAAAACGGGTATATGATTTTTGTGGGATGGAAGATGAATCTCGACACAATTTTCTTCTTTTTTTAAAAAAGGAGATTGAAATATGTCTTATTTAAAAGTCAATGGCGTTAAATTATTTTATCAGTTAAAAGGAAATCAGGAATCAAAAAACACGCTTGTTTTTCTGAATGGAGTGATGGCGAGTACAGGAAGCTGGGAAAATCAGTACCGTTTTTTTGAAAAAATGGATTTTAAAATTCTTTTGCATGATTTCAGAGGGCAGCTGATGTCGGACAAACCTGAAGGAGAATACAGTTTTAAGCAGCATGCAGATGATCTGATTGCTTTAATGGATGAATTGAAGATTGACAAAGCGCACCTGATTGGGACCTCTTATGGAGGGGAAGTGGCAATGAAAACGGCTGTGCTTTATCCTGAGAGAGTCAATACAGCATCGGTTATTGATTCGGTTTCCGAGCTGGATGAGCTGCTGGTTCAAGCTATCAATTTATGGAAAATTCTTGCAGAACAGGGAGATGTTGAAAAATTTTACAGAGGAATGATTCCCAGTATTTACGGCAATGCTTTTGTAGAACAAAATAAAGAAAATTTGGAAAAAAAAGCGCTGGAGATGAAAAGTCTTTCAAAAGAGTACCTTTCCGGGCAGATCAGTTTATACAATACTTTTTTAAATGATGTTGATATGACAGATGAGCTTGACCGGATAAACGCGCCTCTTCTGGTGGTCTGCGGGCAGGAAGATAGTTTAAAACGCCCGAAGTTTTCGAAAATTATTGCCGATAAGGTCAAAAATTCAGAATATGCCCTGATTCCCGACTGCGGTCATGTGACAATTTATGAAAAACCGGATGTTTTAAACAGCCTTCTTTTAGGATTTATTTTAAAAAATCTGTAAAAAATTGAAAATTTGATTCATTCATTGAAATTCAAAAACTTTAATTTTCATTTCTATCGACCCTTAAGTTAAATTTTAATTTTATTGTTTTTCGTATTTTTGAGATATTGATGAAAATGGAGAGAAAAAATGAATTCACTTGAATTAAAAATGCTGGATATTTTAAAAGATTTGAAGGAAAATTACCGTGTCGTGGGTGTCAAAGCAGAGTTTGAGGCGGAAGGGACCCGGCTGGAAGAAGCTCTCCGTTTAAAAGAAATTGTAACCAAAGCAGGGCTGGGGCTGACGATTAAAATAGGCGGCTGTGAAGCTCTCAAGGATCTTTATGATGCAAAAGTAATAGGAGCAGATAAAATCGTCGCTCCGATGATAGAATCCGCTTTTGCGCTTAAGAAATTTTATCAGGCTGCCAAGCAGGCTATTCCCGAAGATGAAAGAAAAAATATGAAACTGATGATTAATATTGAAACGATTACAGCTTTTAAAAATCTGGATGAGATCCTTGGATCGCAAGAGATGAAAGGATTGGATGGAATTGTTATAGGACGGGGAGATATGGCTGAATCACTGAATCTGACGCGCCATGATGTGAATAAACAGGAACTATTTGATATTACAAAAGAAACTCTCGTGAAAGCGAAAGAAAAAAATCTTCTTTGCGGGATTGGCGGAGGAGTCACGGCAGATACGCTTGTGTTTTTGGAAAAGCTTCCCAAAGCCAGCTGTGATTTTTTTGAGACCAGAAAAGTATTATTTCAATACCCTGAAGTTTTTAATCAAAAAACAAGTGAAGGGATTCTGAAGGCAATGGAATTTGAACTTCTCTGGCTTAAAAACAAGAAAAAATACTATCTTGATATAGCGGTGGAGGATGACGGGCGGATTAAAACCCTTGAAGAAAGGTATCAAAAGTCTTTAAAGTAAGAGGATTTATGCTTTATTCAGTTTGTCGATTATTATTTTAAATTAACTCGGACACCGAGCGGAGTCGAGGTGTCACTTCGGCTCCGCTCAGTGACCGTTTTGGAATCCTTTAATTCTAATTTTTAGAAGGGAGGGATTTTTTTCTGTGGCAGTATTTTTTGGGTTATTTTATTTGCAAGTTTTTCTAACCTATCGCTGTCCGAGTTAATTTCAATAATAATCGACAGCC